>ERZ808242.92-NODE-92-length-68787-cov-7.992754_pt1 | contig 68787 bp, 59 predicted proteins | sample MGYA00521244_ERZ808242 | MGnify/ENA primary metagenome ERZ808242 (study PRJEB31516, sample SAMN03275573) | gut metagenome | biome: mammalia-associated habitat; material: feces | host: Papio cynocephalus | place: Kenya | collected 2012-07-27 ... | reverse complement strand
GGGTATTTTTCTTTTTTTACCCTAAAAATCCGAACTTCACTTTGGCAATTTAGGCTATGCTTATTTTAATTATAACAATAATAATGTCCAATAAAGCGTACTTTTGACTGACACGCCCCCTGTCAAGTAGACATTTTTTGCGGACACCTGTTATGCAGCATTTAAATTTCATAAAAAGAATGTCCGGAATTTGATTTAATTGAATTACATAAAGCATTGAACTTACAAGCATATTTTGATAAAATATCTATCAAGGAGGTCTTTTGATGATACTCAAATTAAAGCCCGCATTTAAAGATTATATTTGGGGCGGAACAAAACTCCGCGATGATTTCGGATTTAAAAGCGACCTAAACAGAATCGCCGAGGGGTGGATGCTGTCTTGTCATAAAGACGGCGAAAATATTATTGACGGCGGAGAATTTGACGGTAAAACATTATCCGAAGTTATTAAAGAATCAGGAAAAGATATACTCGGAACAAATACACAGAAATACGACTTTTTCCCCATTCTCATAAAACTGATTGACGCTAAAGACAATCTTTCCGTTCAGGTACACCCTGACAATGATTATGCGCTTCGCGTTGAGGGCGAATACGGCAAAACCGAATGTTGGTATGTAATTGACTGCGATGAAGGTTCAGAACTCATATACGGTTTTAAGAAGAAAATTTCAAACGAAGAATTCAGAAAACGCATTGAGGACAATACCTTTTTAGATGTAGTAAACCACATCAAGGTTAAAAAGGGCGAATTTTTCTTTATTGAATCCGGTACATTGCACGCAATAGGTAAAGGAATACTTCTTGCAGAAATTCAGCAGAATTCAAATACTACCTATCGCGTATATGACTACAACCGCCTGGGTGCAGACGGTAAGCCTCGCGAACTTCACACCGAAAAAGCCATCGACGTTACAAAATGCGAACCGCCGAAAAATAACGGTGTAATGCCGCCTGTTGTTAAGAAAGACGGCTATGATGAAAAGCTTCTTACTTCGTGCGAGCTGTTTTCCGTCAAAGATATCACCGTAAACCGAAGTTATTTTTCCGTAGCGGATAAACACTCATTTGTGTCTGTACTTGTTATCGACGGTAACGGCTCATTGGTTTGCGGAAAAGAGACATTTATGTTAAAAAAAGGCGACAGTTACTTCATAAGTGCCAACAGCGGCGAATTCGCTATATGCGGAAACGTAAACATAATCGAAACAAGAGTTTAATTTTTTGAAATTATTTTGTTGACATGAGATCTGCACCGTCATATAATACTAATGCAAAATATTGCTGTCTTCGAGGCGGGGTGAAATTCCCCACCGGTGGTAAAAGTCCACAAGCCATGGCTGATCGGGTGCAATTCCCGAACCGACGGTACAGTCCGGATGAAAGAAGATGTACTTACGCTACACTTTCACCTCGCAGATTATATCTGCGAGGTTTTTGTTTTGTTTGACAGCATATTTCAGTAAAAATATGAAAGGTTTGATACCATGTCAAGCAACAAAAACAACAAAAGCAAAAAGAAAAAGTTAATGTCGGGATTTCAAATCAGGAAAATGACTGTAACTGCTATTTTAGCAGCTATTTCAACTGTCCTTATGTTTCTGAGTTTTAATGTTCCGTTTATGCCGAGTTTTATCAAGATGGATTTTTCGGAGCTTCCGGCGCTGATTGCCGCATTTGCTTACGGTCCCTTGAACGGTGTTATTGTTTGTCTTATTAAAAATCTTATAAATCTTTTAAGCACGCAAACAGGCGGCGTCGGCGAACTTTCCAATTTTATTTTAGGGTGCGCTTTTGTTCTTCCGGCAGGACTTATCTATAAACATAAAAAGACAAAAAAAAGCGCTGTTCTCGGAGCGATTCTCGGTGCTGTGGTAATGGCTGCTTTCAGTATGGTTTCAAATTATTATATTGTTTATCCCATATATGCAAAGTTTATGCCTATGGACGTCATCATTGCGGCGTACAGTACTATTTTGCCGTCCATAAAAAATCTTTGGCAAGCTTTATTGGTTTTTAATCTGCCGTTCACCTTTGCTAAAGGTCTTGTAAATGTTCTGATAGCAACGCTTATTTACAAGCCGCTGTCTCCCATTTTAAAAGGCAAGAATATTTAAACCGATTTTATTGACAAACGTCGAAAAAGATAGTAGAATACTATCGAAATAAATAACAATCCTTATAAAGAGTGGCGGAGGGATCGGCCCTGTGAAGCCCGGCAACCTGCACTTAGATGCAAGGTGCTAAATCCCGCAGCATTTTGTGCTGAGAGATAAGGTGAGTTCTGTAGGACGCCTTATGCGAATTCAGCACAGGCGTTCTTTTTTGATTGTTAAACATAAAGGAGTTAATTTTAAAAATGGCAAAACATCTTTTCACTTCAGAATCGGTTACCGAAGGGCATCCCGATAAAATATGTGATAATATCTCCGATGCCGTTCTTGACGCTATTCTCGCGCAGGATCCGGACGGCAGAGTTGCTTGCGAAACAACATGCATAACCGACCAAATAATGGTTATGGGAGAAATCACGACAAAGGCAAAAATTGATATTGAACAAATCGCACGTGATGTTGTTTGCGAAATAGGCTACGACTCACCCGAAAAGGGATTTGACGGTCACACCTGCAAAGTTCTTATCGCTATTGATAAACAGTCACCGGACATCGCTCTCGGCGTAGATAAATCATACGAACTTAAAGAGGGCTATGATGACAGTTACAATCTTCACGGCGCCGGTGATCAAGGTATGATGTTCGGTTATGCCTGTGACGAAACCGAGGAACTTATGCCGCTGTCAATCGCACTCTCGCACAAACTTGCAAAGCAGCTCACCAACGTCAGAAAAAACGGCACGCTCCCCTATCTTCGCCCCGACGGTAAAACTCAGGTAACCGTTGAATACGACGAGAACGGTATTCCTAAAAGAGTTGACACTATCGTTATTTCTTCTCAGCACAGCGCAGATGTCTCGCTTGACCAAATCAGAAGCGACATTGTAAAATATGTTATCAAACCGATTGTTCCCGAAAATCTTTTGGACGACGACACAATTATTTATGTAAATCCGACTGGCAGATTTGTCACAGGCGGTCCTGCAGGCGACAGCGGTCTTACCGGAAGAAAAATTATTGTTGACACTTACGGCGGTATCGGTCGACACGGCGGCGGTTGTTTTTCGGGAAAAGATCCCACAAAGGTTGACCGTTCTGCGGCTTACGCCGCACGTTATGTCGCTAAAAATATTGTTGCGGCAGGACTTGCAAAAAAATGTGAAATTCAAATTGCTTATGCAATTGGTGTAGCGCATCCGGTATCCGTTATGATTGACACATTCGGAACGGGTGTAATTTCCGATGATACATTAAGTGAAATTGTCACCGAAACATTTGACTTGCGTCCCGCGGCTATAATTGACAGTCTTGACTTACGCAGACCGATTTATCGTCAGCTTGCGGCATACGGTCATATGGGCAGAACAGATCTCGATCTTCCGTGGGAAAAGACCGATAAAGCAGATGATTTAAAGAAAGCTGCAGGAATTTAAAAGACTGTATAAAAATCTTTTTTCGGCTCATAATAAAAGCGAACCATTTAAAGGAGTTGAAAAAAGATGTTAGACAGAATTGCATTGATTCTTGTTATCATCGGCGGTATCAATTGGGGTTCAATCGGACTTTTTAAGTTTGATATTGTCGGATGGATATGCGGCGGTCAAGATGCAGTTATCAGCAGAATAATATATACTCTTGTTGCATTGGCGGCAGTATGGTGTATATCATTGCTTTTCAGGCAAAACGAAATGCTTGTTGCCGATAACGACGAAAACAGAGCATAAAATAAAAAGTCCGGCTCAGCCGGACTTTTTTTCTGTAATCTTTGTTTTATCTGCAACGACGTAAATCATATTATTTGTGTAATACACGACTTTACCGGGTAGTGCTCCCGACGGCTTTTTAACGTTTTTTACCAAGGTGTAATCTACCGGAACTTTTGTGTTTTCTTTGGCAGAACTGTTGCATGCCGCTATAATAGCAGCCTCCGAAACAGCAAGATCGGTAAACTCCCGTTTATCGGAAACAAGTATTGTATGCGAACCCGGAATACCTTTGGTATGAAACCACATATCATAATTTTTGGCTATTTTAAATGTAAGCTTATCGTTTTGCAGGTTATTTCTGCCGACAAGAACCCTAAAGCCCTCACTTGTTACATACTCAAGCGGAGGGAGTTCCCGAGGCGGTTTTTGCTTACCGTTTTTATGTTTCTTTATAAAGCCGCCTATAACAAGCTCGTTTCGTATGCTTGCGATTTCGCTTTCAGTTTCGGCACGCATAAGACTGTCTTTTACAGAATCTATATATAATAATTCCTGTTCGCCGTTTTCAATTAAGTCGGCGAGCATTTTTTCTGCCGTATGCGCTTTTTTATAGTCCTTATAGTATTTCTGAGAATTTTTTGCAGGCGATAAAGCCGGATTTACCGGTATTTTAACAAGACGGTTGTTGTCATAATAATTTTCGACTTCATAATACGAACAACCAGAACTTAATTTATATTGATTTGCGCTTATAAGTTCTGCATATGTTTTCAGTGTATCCTTATCAGCACACTTCTGCAGTTCAGCCCTTTGGTTAGCTATTTTTCGGCTGAGACGCTCGGTCGTATTGTTCAGAATTTTGATTATGTCTTTTGCCTTAACTTTCATACGCAAAGCAAGATCGCGCTCATAATAAAACACATCAAGAGCTTCAGAAACTGATGTAAAACTCTTCTTTTTAAACAGGTCGCCGTATTGCTTGATATCAATTATTGAAAAATCATACGGTTTACCGTCATTATCAAACAATACGGTCATATGCACTTTGTCACTCGTTAAATATGACTTTAATCCGAATACGGCTTTTTCGAGAGAATCCCTGTCACACTCTGAAACCACAATATCCTCTTTATATGTTTCATCCGCAATTTCGCGACACATAAGCGGTGATGAACCCTCGATTGAAAACAGCAATGACTTGCTTAATTTCAAACGAGAATTCAGCAATACCGAAGTGCATATATCTTTGACTTCATCCTTGAGAATATTACATTTTTTCTGCTGCGGCGGCAACACATATGTTACAGAAGGCAGTATTTCTCTGACGGAAGATTTATTTTCATCTACCCTTTTTACCGCGTCAATTATTTTTCCGTCATCGCCTATAAGTATAATATTACTGTGCTGTGCCATTATCTCGACACAAACAGTAATTTTAACCTTATCTCCTATTTCGTTAACTGCGTCAAAATCAAAAAACAGTATTCTGTCAAGACCCGATTGGCGAATGTTTCGGAGAATTGACCCTGTAAGCTTTTTTCTGAAAAGCATACAAAGCATCGGCGGTTTTTGCGGATTTTCAAGGGAATGAGAGGTTAAATGTACCCTTGCCGAGCTCGGTTCTGCCGACATAAGCAGTTTATATGCACCGTTTCTCGTCCGCATATTAAAGACCAATTCAAGCCTTGAGGGCTGATTGACCCTCTCAACCCTCGCGCCTATTAACTTTTCCGCTAATTCAGCTTTTATAAAATGTAATGTAATACCGTCAAGAGCCATACTTATAATTCCTCAAATATTCTTAATAGGAGCTTTTTGCTCCGCAACTTTAAAATGTATATCTTCAAACTTATTTCCAAGTAATTTACACAAATTCGCCACAGCCGGAAATTCGGTCTCATAATGTCCGGCAGAAACAAGCAATATTTCTTTATCGGCTGCATCTAAAAACTCATGGTATTTTCCGTCACCCGTAACAAGCGCATCGGCACCGGCTTTTTTGGCGTCCGGTGCAAAATCAGAGCCTGCACCGCCGCAAACCGCAACGGTCTTTATTTCTTTTATACAGTCATTATATCTAAGGTGCGCCGCAAGGCATTTGCTCACATATTCCGAAAACAAATCCGAAGTCATCGGTTTATCAAGTTCACCTATCATAAAGCAGTTGTCGTTACTTGAAACAACATTGTGCAAATTCAGTTTTTGTGCCAGAACCTTATTTACACCAATAGGTGATAAATCGTAGTTTGTGTGGGCGGAAATAACCGATATACCGTTTTTAAAGCAAATTGACGCCGGTGTTTTTTCAGTCAGTGCAGTCAGAGCACCGAAAATTATCGGATGGTGAGAAACAATAAGGTCATACTTTCCGTTAATTGCTTCTTCCAAAACTTCGGCAGTAATATCAAGCGTAACCAAGGCCTTTGAAACATCACAGTTGCCGCAATTCACCAAAATACCGCTGTTATCCCATTCAAGCTGTGAAGAAAACGGTGCAAAACTGTCAATGTAGTCATATATTTCACTTAGCCTGCTCATATTTAATTTCCTCCAAAATTTTACCTATTTTGTTTGCATCATAACCGGAATTTTTAAGTGCCGTATACTTTTTTTTCAGCCTATTTACAATTTTATTGCAAAATTCAATTTCATCCGGATTATTGCTGTGAATCAGATTTCCGACATAGAAGTACCATTCGCCAAAATCGGTCTCTTCTTCGGTATATTCGGCAGATAGTGCAAGATAAAGTCTTTTTCCTTCTCTTACAACCGTTTCCTTTGTAATTTTATAACCGTTATCGCACAAAAAAGCCCTCAAATCTTCAAAATGAGTCATTGGCTGCATAATAATCTGTTTATTATTTTTAAGCCATGGCGCGTCGCCGATTATTTTAGCTATAAGCTCGCCGCCCATCCCCGCTATAACAACAGCGTCGACCTCGGTTTCCTTAATATTTTCAAGTCCGTCGGAAAGTCGCAAAACCACTCTGTCTTCGAAACCGTATTGTTTAACGGTTTTTGCCGCATTATTCAGCGGTCCTTTATTTATATCAGAGGCCACAACAGCTTCCGCAAGCTTATTTTGAAGCGCATAAACCGGTATGTATGCGTGGTCGGTTCCGACATCGGCAAGCTTTTTGCACGGAGTTATCAATTCGGCCGTTTTCAATAAACGAGGAGTTAAGTTAATCATAATTACCGTAATTTAAAGGCTGTGTTTTGAGCACAGCCTTTTTAAGTCAGTTATTTTTTCCTTTTAAAAATTCGTTGATATTTTCAACAAGTACGTCCGGGTCAACACCGTGAACCATACAAGCCTGCTCTACTGTTTCGCCGCGCGATGCGGGGCAACCCAGGCAATGCATACCCATTTCAAGGAAAAAAGGGGCTGTATCTCTCTCGGCGTCAAGAATGTCGCCGATTGTCATATCTTTATTGATTTCTGTCATAATTAAAACCTCCGATTATGCTTTTGCGACCGCTAATTTAACTTTACCGTCGCCTATCTCGACTTCTTTGGTAAGATCTGCGTCAGAAAGGGTTCCGCCGAGGATAAGTTCATCGGCAAGAAGCTCCGACTTGATATATTCGGTCTTTTCCCTGAGAGCATCGATAACAGCTGTATCAAGAGACTCAATTGCCATTTTAACTCTCTGCTCTACCTCATATCCGGCTTCTTTTCTTATAAGCTGACACTGTCTGACCGTGTCACGTACCAAGCCCTCTTTTACGAGTTCCTCGGTAAGTACGGTATCCAACGCCACAACACCCTTATCATTCTGAAGCTCGGCAGATACAATACCTTCTTTAGTTTTTGTCTGAACGCTGAATATATCAGCAGCAAATTTTTCGTCCCAACCCGGAACGGAAACTTCATTACCCTGTTCAACCGCAGAAACAAGCTCTGACATATCATAACCCGAAAGTGTTTCAAGAGTCTGCTTCATCTTGTTGACATTCTGCTTGAGAACAGCACCGGCAACCTTAAAGTTTACGGTCAGATATTTATCCTCAAGAACATTAACATCATCAATATATTTAATATTCTTAATGTTAAGTTCATCAAGTATTATCTTTTCAAATACACCTATTTTATTTGCCGTTTCGCTATCGCAGCAAACATAAAGAGTTGAAAGAGGCTGGCGAACCTTGAGCTGCTGCTCATTGCGTAGTCTCATGGCGGTAGCTATTATCTCTCGTGAGACAGCCGTTTTTTCAACTATACCGTCATCCTCAAATCCTTCAATAGGCTTCGGCCAATCGCAGAGATGAACGGAGATCGGTGACGAAGGCATAACTTTTCTCGTAAAGTTCTGCCAGATATGCTCTGTCATAAACGGAATAACAGGTGACATAACAAGGGTTGCGGTATTAAGTGCATAATAAAGCACCCAATAAGCGGTCATCTTATCTTTTTCATCACCGGTTTTCCAGAAACGACGACGGTTTGTTCTTATATACCAATTTGATATATCGTCAACAAATACCTCAAATTCTTTTACAAGCATATAAACTTTATAGTCGTCATAAAGCGCTTTAGCCTTTTTGAGAAATTCGTTGGTGCGAACAACAAGCCATATATCCGTAGGAGTCATAGAGGACTTGTCAGGAGTGTAATTTTCGAAATTGGGCTTGTCAATTTTTGCGTATGTCTCAAAGAATGTGTAAATATTCCAATACGAAAGAAGCTTTCTTCTCGCCTCATCGCCAAGATTGTAACCGAAACGTACATCGTTTGATACAGGAGCGCCTGCATACAAATAACGTATTGTGTCGGCACCTATCTTTTCGGCTGCCTCATCGAATTTAATCATAAATCCGGTTTTTGAGAACTTTCTGCCGTCTTCGGCTACTACGGCGCTGTTTGTAAGGACTCTCTCATAAGGAGCTTTGCCTTCGAGCACAACGCTCATAAACAGCTGTGAATAGAACCAAAGTCTTACCTGCTCGTGCATTTCGGTAACCCATTCTGCGGGGAAGTTCTTTTTCCACTCTTCCTTATCGCGGAAATAGCCGAGTGTTGAGTAAGGAACAATGCCGGCGTCAAGCCACACATCACCGATCTCCGATACACGCGAAACCTCTTTACCGCAATGCGGACATTTAATTTTAATCTTATCTACCCAAGGTCTGTGAAGTTCGGGTAATTCGTCAACAAGCTTAGGATCTACCGCGAGAGAACGAAGCTCTTCCTTAGAACCTACAACGGTTACATGACCGCAATCGCAAGGATAAAACGGAAGCGGCATACCGTAATAACGCTTACGGGATATATTCCAGTCTCCCATATTATTTAACCAGTCGTTCATACGTTTACCGTTTGAAGCAGGTTCCCACTTAACTGTATTGGCGGCTTCGATAAGCTTCGGACGTATCTCATCTGTTCTGATGTACCAAGCCGGTACAAGTCTGAATACAACCTCCGATTTACATCTCCAGCATACGGGATAGCTGTGCTCATGCGGCTCAACCTTATAGAGCTTGTCAGCCTCTTTAAGATGCTCAAACACCTCATCGGCAACAGTATGGCTGTCTTTACCTGTCATCCATCCGAATCCGTCAAGATATATACCCATATCGTCTATAGGCATAACCTTTGCAAGACCGAGTCTTTCACCAAGCTCGAAGTCCTCGACACCGCATCCGGGAGCTATATGAACTATGCCGGTACCTTCATCGGCAGCAACATCTTCCCAAGCAACAATTTTATGGTCTATACCGCTCTGAGCGGGGATATCCGGGAAACAGGTCTCGTAGTGATAACCTACAAGCTCAGATCCCTTAAATGCACGAAGTACCTCAACTTTATCATCGCCGAGATGACCTATTGCATTCTTCGCGAGAATCAATGTCTTTTCGTCGCTTTTTACTTTAACTTCGACATAGTCAATTTCAGGATTAACCGCAAGTGCAACATTAGAAGAAAGCGTCCATGGAGTTGTTGTCCAAACGAGCATTTTAGACGGAATTTCTTTGATGGGGAGCTTAAAGTAAACCGAATTATGCGTCATCATTTTGTATGAGCCGGTCATTTCGTGTTCGGAAAGCGAAGTTCCGCATCTCGGACACCAAGGCATAGGCTTGTACTCACGCTGAATCCAACCGTGCTCATCGCATTTTTTAAGGAAATACCAAATGCCGGCTATGTTTTCATCGGTGTTTGTATAGTAAGAATTATCCCAATCCATCCATTGACCGAGACGTTTGGACTGCTCTGTAATAATTGCAGAAAAATGCTTAACACGGTCTTTACAAGCTTTTGTGAACTTGTCCATACCATAGTTTTCGATATCTTTTTTCGTCTTGAAGCCGAGAGCTTTTTCAACCTCAACCTCAACCCAAAGGCCCTGTGAATCAAATCCGTTTTGATAACGGCAATCGCAACCTTGCATTGCATGGTAACGAATAAAAATATCTTTTATACTTCTGCCCCAAGCATGGTGTATACCCATGGGGTTATTAGCTGTTATAGGACCGTCAACAAAACGGAACATCTTATGGCCGCGGTTCTTCTCGCGGAGCTTTTCAAAGCATTTTTCCTTTTCCCAGAAGTCCATGACTTCATGTTCCATATCAACGAACATATTTTTTTCATCTGCCACTTTATTTTTTCCCCTTTCAGAGCGCGATTATTAAAGCCATAATATTTAGATTATATCTAAAAAAGTCAATATTTACAAGGCTTTTTACTGATTTTTTTCATTTATTTTAGGAATAATGTTGGTTTCATCGACAATATATATAGGGCGATTTTTCACTTCAAGATAAATTCGTGAAATATATTCGCCCGCTACGCCGAGAGACAGCAATATAAGTCCTCCTATAACAAACACGGCACATATCAATGAAGGATAGCCGGGTACATCTGAGCCGTGAATCAAAGTACGTATAAAAATATAAATTGCATAAATTATACCGATAAGGCTGAATACAGAACCTATATACAGCGATATTTTCAAAGGTGCGGTCGAAAAGCCTATAATACCGTCAAGCGCATATCGCAACAGTTTCCAAAACGACCATTTCGTCTCACCTGCCACACGGTTGCTGTTCTCATGTTCAAACCATTTTGTCTTAAATCCTACCCAACTGAATATGCCTTTGGAAAATCTGTTGTATTCCGGCATAGAAATTATTGCATCTACGACCTTGCGCTTCATTATTCTGAAATCCTGTGCACCGTCCTCAATGCCTGTATCCGAAATTTTATTGATAAGTTTATAAAACTGATTTGAGAAAGCGCTTTTAAGCTTTGCCTCACCTTTTCTGTCTATACGTCTTGCAGCTGCTACATCGTAATCTTCGTTAATAAGCGCATTCATCATATTCGGAATCAAATCCGGTGAGTGCTGCAAATCGGCGTCTAAAATCCCGACATATTCTGCATCCGACAGCTTCATACCTGCAAGCATGGCGGCTTCTTTGCCGAAATTGCGCGAAAAAGAAATATATTTTACATAATCGTATTTTTCCGCGTAATCACGCAGTAAACCGAGTGTATTGTCGCGGCTGCCGTCGTTAACAAAAATAAACCTTACCGAAACATCGTTCATTTTATCTTTGACATCTTTTACCGCTTTTAAAAATAGCGGCAAAGACTCCTGTTCGTTAAAACAAGGAACTACAAGATCAAGCGTTCTCAAAGATATACACTTCCTTTAATTGGTCTTATGATAGTATAACATATTATGTGTCAAAAAAAAACAAAAAAATAAGCGGTATAAAAACCGCTTAAAAATCATAATTTCAATGCTTTTTCTCCGCAAGATATTTTTGCTTTGTCGCCTGACCGCCTCTTATATGTCGTTCGGCCTTGTTAACCTCTAAAACTTCCCTTACCTCAGTATACAAAGCCGGGTTTATTCTTCTCAGCCGTTCGGCAACATCCATATGTACTGTTGATTTGCTCACCGAAAACACTTTTGCCGCGGCTCTTACGGTAGCCCTGTTTTCAACAATATATTCTCCCAATATTACAGCGCGTTCTTCAACAGTATCATTCAAAACAAATCCCTCCTTAGTCTGTCAATAATTGATATGACAAAGGAGGGACAAATATTCTTAAATTATTTTAGGCGTAAATTACTTTGTGCCGAATATTCTGTCGCCGGCATCGCCGAGACCAGGAATAATGTAGCTGTGCTCATTAAGTCTCTCATCAAGAGCAGCACAGAAAATATCGACATCGGGATGAGCCGTAGTAAGAGCTTCAAGGCCCTCGGGAGCGGCTATTATACCCATAAATTTAATTGACTTCGGATGGAAAGTCTTTATTTGATCTATTGCGTCGATCGCCGAACCGCCTGTCGCAAGCATAGGATCAAGTACGATTACTTCACGCTCTGATATATCAGACGGCAATTTGCAATAATACGGAACAGGTTTTACCGTAACCGGATCACGATACATACCGATGTGACCTACCTTTGCCGACGGAACAAGAGCCAAAACACCGTCAAGCATTCCGGTTCCGGCTCTGAGTATCGGAACGAAAGCGAGTTTTTTACCCGAAATAACTTTAGCCTTAGCAATGGCAATGGGAGTTTCGATTTCAACTTCCTCAAGAGGAAGATCGCGAGTAGCTTCATAACACATAAGCGTTGCTATCTCTGAAACAAGTGCTCTGAATTCTTTAGAACCGGTATTTTTATCACGGAGCAACGTCAGTTTGTGCTGAATAAGCGGATGGTTGGTAATAGTAACCTTACCCATAATTAGCCTCCAATAATTTAAATTTTCTAAAATATTATATAACAGCCATCAGGAAAAGACAAGATTTTTTTATTTGTTTTCAATTTCGGTTATCTGGTCAATTCTTCTCTGATGACGACCGCCCTCAAATTCGGTTTTTAAAAATACGTCGGCTAACTCCGCAGCAAGACCAGCTCCTACTACCCTGCCGCCGAGGCAAAGAATGTTAGCATTATTGTGAAGTCTTGTATATTTAGCGCTGAAATAATCGGAACAGCAAGCCGCACGTATACCCTTGACTTTATTTGCCGCCATAGACATACCGATGCCGGTACCGCAGCATAAAATACCGAGACTGCCCTCGTCCGATAAAACATTCAAGCAAGTCTTTTCGGCTATCGGTGCGTAATCTACCGATTGCGTAGAATCCGTTCCGCAGTCGACTGTTTTATAGCCTTCGGCATCAAGATGTTTTTTCAATGCCTCTTTTAATTCAAATCCGCCGTGATCTGCTCCTAAATAAACCGTCATTTTTTTAGCTCCTTTTTCTTTTTTAATTCTCTCTCTGCCTGAGGCAGTCTTAAATAAACCGGTAAAAGCTCGTCGGCACTGACCGGTGTTGTACCTGAATAAATATATTTTTCCGTCAGAAAAGCCGTACTTGACGCACGCTGATATCTATATTGTGCATCCGCCAATATAATATTGCCAAAGCTGCTCGAAAATTTTTCATAGGTTACTGCGGCACCGTCACCTGCAAATAGAATGGGCTTATCTATGCTTTTTAAACTGTTTGCCAATTCCGATATGAGCATCGCGCTGTCGGGAGTCAGTCTTTTGCCGTTCTCAAAGAGCGCCGTGTAAACCTGAGAGCATCTTGCGTCCATAAGGGAGCAAACTATGCAGTTCCGCTCAAAAAAAGGATACGCTATTGTCTCAAGCGTTGAAATGCCGAGACAAGGCTTGTCGGCTCCGTCAGCCATTCCTTTTACGGCAGCCACACCGATTCTTACCCCCGTAAAAGAGCCGGGCCCGTTTGAAACAGAAAAAACATCTACCGAGCCTATATCGGTTTTGGTATTATCAAGTATATTTTTCACCATCGGCATGAGGGTTTCGCTGTGTGTCAGTTTAACGTTTGTAAACTCTTCGCCCGTAAGTATCCCATTATCCAAAAGCGCAACACTGCAAGAAACAGCAGAGCTTTCAACAGAGAGAATTTTCATCTTTAACACCATCTATTTTAATAATACGATCATTATCGGAATCGCCTTTTTTCATATATACTCTCACAGTATTCTCAGGCAATGCATTTTCAACATTTTCGCTCCATTCAACGCATAAAATCGAGCCCATATCTATATAGTCAAAAAAGCCGGTGGAATAGAGATCGTCCCAACTCTCAACACGGTACATATCAAAATGACAAAGTTCATTATGCTCACCGTAAACATTTACAATTGCAAATGTAGGGCTCGAAACATTACACGTAAGCCCCATCCCCTTTGCAATACCGCTGATAAGAGTCGTCTTACCCACCCCGAGTCCGCCGTAAAAAGCCACAACCGTTCCGCCGCTGAGCTTCTTCGCCAACTTTTCGCCCAACCCGATTGTTTCTTTTGCGGATTTACTTAAAAACTCTACCATTTAATCACCTTTGTTATTTTAGCATTAAATTTATTATCAGTAAATACTTTTTTGCTTGAAAATATCCGCTTACCATAATATAATAAATTGATAATAAATTCGGATGTGAAAATATGAAGAAGTTTTTTTTGACAGTAAAGAGCTTTTTGAAAGAAACCGATATTTTATTGTTTTCTCTTTGCATTATAACCTCCGCCTTCGGTTTGTTGATGGTTTACAGTGCCACACGCTACACACTTAAAGACGGCGCCCATTTTTCGAGAGAATTTATAATAATGTTGCTTGCCGTTTTTCTCGGAGTTATTGCCGCCTTATTCTTATCGTATTTTGATTATCAAGTGTACACCAGGTTTTGGCCGGTTATAGCTGTTTTCTGCGTTCTGATAATGCTCGCTCTCTTTAAATGGGGCACAGGTCCTTCTTCGAGGCCCGACGCCAGAACATGGCTTTCAATAGGTCCCATAAATTTTCAACCGTCCGAGCTTGTAAAAATCGGATTTATTATAACATTCGGTGTGCACCTGGATAAATTGAAAGAAAAAATCAACAACATTTTCAGCATCCTTCAACTCGGTGCACACGCGGCTGTTCCGATAATTCTTGTAGCGGCAACCGGCGATATGGGTTCGGCACTTGTATTTGTGGTTATTGCTGTTGTTATGATGTTTGTCGCAGGGGTCCACTGGGGATATTTCCTCGGCGGTATAGCTTTAGTCGGAGCGGCAACTCCCCTTATTTGGACTTATGTTTTAAAGCAGCTCCAAAAAGACAGATTTTTAGCGCTTATTTATCCCGATTTATATCCTGATATTATATATCAGCAGCAACGCGGTCTTAATGCCATCGGAGCCGGCGGCATTACTGGGCAAGGCTTGTTTAAGGGCGCTTACACACAGGCAGGAGCTGTTCCGGAGAGCCAAAATGATATGATTTTTTCCGTTGTCGGTGAAGAATTGGGATTTGTCGGCTGCATAGCCACACTGCTGCTTATCGTTTTGATAACCGTAAGAATTATTTATGTCGGAAAAAAATCAAGCGAACAGTCAACCAATTTGATATGCACGGGAATGGCTGCAATGATAATCGGTCAGATGATAATAAACGTCGGTATGTGCTTGATGTTACTGCCTGTTATAGGTATAACGCTTCCGTTTTTCAGTGCCGGAGGTTCTTCCAACCTTTGTATCTACTTAGGAATAGGCATAGTTATGAGTATTTACAGGCACAACTGTGATACGGGCGCCGTGAATATAAGAGTATACGATTCGTTAAAAAATTAAATTGTGCTGCCGGATATAACACAAATAAAAGCAAATACAGCAAAAGAGCACGGACAAACTCATGTTTTGTCCGTGCTCTTTTGAGTGAGCGCAAAAAACAACCAGTCCAGCCCCTCAAAAACTAAATGCTGTCTTTTGCGCAAAATGCGGACTACCGTTTTTCAGGTAGCAAGTTTATTATAAGCCATTAAAACGAAAAGGTCAATATTTTTCGACAAAAAAATATTTTTTTCGCAACTAAAATATTTTTACACCTTTTGGAGCTTTGCAAGGCGTGCCATAATTTTCTTTGTGCCGGCTTTAGTGAAAGCAATTTCGAGCAGTAAATCGTTTCCCATAGGCGTTGTTTTTGTAATAACGCCTTCGCCGAACACCTTGTGTATAACCGTGTCGCCGACTTTATAATCAATACTGCCGGTTACGTTTTTTTGTGACACCTTGCCAGAGCCGCTGAAGCCGCGATCTATATGGCGTTCTTTTGCTGAAGCGGAAGAAGCGGCATACGATGAGTGTTTAGCGGTCTTATCAAGGCCTGCCATAGCTCTGAATCCTGTCTCCTGCCTGATATTCAGCAGATTTTCGGGAATTTCGGAAACAAATCTGGATTGACGGAAATAATTTGTAGAACCGTATAACATTCTGCTTTTGGCTTTTGTGATATATAATTTTTCTTTTGCCCTTGTTATACCGACATAAGCGAGCCTGCGCTCCTCTTCGACTTCGGTTTCATTGTACATACTTTGCATACCCGGGAATATTCCCTCTTCGAGTCCGGGCATAAATACCACCGGAAACTCAAGACCTTTTGCCGAATGAAGCGTCATAAGAACGACGGCATCCTCACCCGCGTTATAATTGTCAATATCGGTAAGTAAAGCTATTTCTTCGAGATAATCGTTGAGGGTTGCGTCTTCATTATCTTCTTCGTATCTGACAAGGTTTGATTTAAGCTCGTTTATATTTTGCATACGGTCGTCGAACTTTTCGGGATCGGACCGAAGATAATTAACATATCCCGTCTCTTCTATAACGCTGTCATAAAGTTCAGGCAAACCGACTGTTTCGGAGAGAGACATCAGTCTATCCATCATTGCGGTAAACTGCCTCAGTTTCCCGGCGGCACGCTTTAACACCTCATATTGATCAGCCGTTTTTAATACATCATAGAGTGTAATACCGAGAGTCTCTGCAATCTCGCCGGCTTTGGCAACCGTAGAGTCTCCTATACCGCGTTTCGGGACATTTATGATTCGTCTCAATCTTACGGAATCGGACGGATTGTTTATAACGTTAAGATAGGCATGTATGTCTTTGATTTCGGCTCTGTCATAGAACTTATGACCGCCTATAATCCTGTACGGAATGGCATTTTTTACAAGTGCGCGCTCAATAGAGTTTGACATTGCATTCATCCTGTAAAGGACTGCATGATCGCTCCACTTTCTGCCCTTTGCCACAGAATTTAAAATCTGCTCGGCTATATAACGCGCCTCATCTGTCTCATCCGCAGCGGTGCTAAGTTCGATTTTTTCTCCGCAACCGTTTGCCGTCCATAAATTTTTGCCCTTACGCTCTGTATTGTTGGCTATAACCGCATTTGCGGCATCAAGAATATTCTGAGTGGATCTGTAGTTCTGCTCAAGTCGTATTACAACTGCATCTTTATAGCGTTTTTCAAAGCTTAAAATGTTTTCGATAGTAGCGCCCCTGAAACGATAGATACTCTGATCGTCGTCACCGACAACACAGATATTTTTATATTTGTCCGCAAGCAAAGATGTAAGTACATATTGAGCGTGGTTCGTATCCTGATACTCATCTACCATTATGTATTTAAATCTGTTTTGGTAATAGTCAAGAACATCGGGTTCGTTTTGTAAAAGCGCAACTGTATTGGCTATAATGTCGTCAAAATCCATAGCATCGGCATTTTTTAAAAGTTGCTGATACTTTTTATAACACTCGCCCATTTTGCGAAGTCTGACATCATTGCCTGCCGCTTTTAAATAATCATTCGGAGAAATCAACGAATCCTTGGCCTTACTGATTTCGTTCAGTATAGTTTTATGAGACAGAAATTTATCGTCAACACCGAGCAATCTCTGACATTCTTTCATTACGCGCTTGCTGTCGTCGGTGTCATAAATTGTAAAATGAGATGAAAATCCGAGTCTGTCTCCGTTCCTTCTTAGTATGCGTACGCATGCAGAGTGAAATGTACTTGCCCAAATATCCGCAGCATCGTCCCCAAGCATTTTTCCGAGACGTTCTTTAAGCTCATTTGCGGCTTTATTTGTAAACGTTATTGCAAGAATTTGCCACGGTTTCGGCGCATCATAAGACAACACATCACGTATTTCCGGATATACCGAACTGTCTCCGTCAAGATAGCGCTGCATAAGTTCAACATCGTAATCATCGGGAGTTCTTGAGGCTTTTTCGGAATTATAAGCATCGCCGTATTTTATCAGATTTGAAATACGGTTAACAAGTACAGTTGTTTTTCCCGAACCGGCGCCTGCGAGAATTAAAAGCGGTCCTTTCACTTTAAAGACCGCTTTTTTCTGCATATCGTTCATTCGAGAAAAATCTTTTTCAATTATGTTTTTTCTTATTGCCAGAAATTTATTATAATCCATCTGTTATATGTCTCCGATATTATTGATTAAAAAGATTGCCGCCATGACAGTCTATTGCAACAGTAAGCGGGAATTCACAAAACTCAAGCTTTTTGACGGATTCACAGCCAAGCTCCGGGAATGCAATCACTTCACAACTCTTTATACATTTTGACGCAAGTGCTCCGGCACCGCCTACAGCACAAAAGTATACCGAACCGTTGCGTACAATAGCTTTGCAGACTTCATCGGAACGCGGTCCTTTACCAATCATCGCTCCGAGACACATATCTAAAAGTCTCGGAGAAAAAACGTCCATTCTGCTCGAAGTCGTTGGTCCGCAACTGCCGATAGCAAGCCCCACAGGAGTCGGGGTGGGTCCCGCAAAATACTGAACAGCCCCTTTAATGCCATACGGAAGAGGCTCGCCCTTATCCATAAGCTCAAATATTTTTTTATGAGCAGCGTCACGCGATGTATACACGGTTCCGCTCAAATACACGGTGTCGCCGGCTTTGAGCGTCGGTGCAGCCGTCTTTATATTCTTTGTGTTAATATGGTAAAGAGCCAACCTTATCCCTCTTTATGTTGATTAAAATTAAAAACCGTTGAGGAATCAAGGTTAAACCCGTCCTCAATTCTCTTGGAGTCATTTTCAGCCGTATTCTGTAATGATATGTTATTTTCGTCATCAATTTTAATTGATACATCAGGTACAAAAGCCGGTGCATTTTTTCTTTTTGCAAGCTCATTTGCCGACACGGACATTTTGTTGGCAAGCGCAGTAATGCTTGAATGAAGCTCATCAATTGAGCGGTTAAATTTCTCGGATATTGCATTGACTTCAGCCGTAAGTTTGCTGATTTCAACAGCCTGTTCCGAGATTTCAGCCGAAGTTTTAGCCGAAATGTCAGAGGCTTTAACATTAGCCGCCGAAACAATTTCGTCTGAATACTTACGTGCATCCAAAAATGCAGCTCCGAGCTGAGCTTCTGCGGTTTTAATTTTTTGTTCCTTCAGTTCAAATTCGCCGACAGAAGCGTCGTACTTATCCGAAATTTTCTGTAATTCGGAAACCCTTGTATTTAACTCAAGATTTTCGTGCTTCAATGCCTCAACAGTATCACACTGAACGTTATACTTCTCCTGAAGTTCTTTTAAAGAGGCGCATTCGTCGGATAATTCGTTTATCTTATTATCGAGCTCGGTAATTTTGTTTTCTCTGTCGGTATATTTCTTTTGAAGATCGCTTATTTCATTTTTCAGCTCTTCTATGTACGAAATAACATCCGAACGGTTAAATCCGCCGAATAAGGCAGAACGGAATATTTTTTCGGATTCCATCAGGATTCCCCCCATCTAAAATTACACAGAATATTTTAGCAGATTTCTATTTCAAAAACAACACATATTTTAATTTCAGCATTTGATTTTAATAGACTTTTGTTGTATAATTAAAAGCAGTTAATGATTTTGAGGTGAGACTATGGCAAATACAACAGGAAAAAAAATTAAGGATGCTGCGATAATAGGCGGTTGTGCGTCTCTTATCTACCTCGCTATAGGAGATATTTCTTACAGACTTTCGCTTTCACGCGGCGGTCTTAACAGCAAGCTTATTACAGACATGGTAGCTAAAAGCGCCGCCAAAAAACCTAAGGACGAATACAAGGAAAAACTTGACCGTATGATTGATGACGGTGCGGACTGGTTCATGCATCAAGATGCGGAAAAGGTTATTATAGAGAAAAAGCATCGTCAGTCACTTTATGCCGATCTTATCCGCCCCGAAAAGCCCAGCAACATATACGTTATATGTATTCACGGCTACACATCTTCGCCTGCAAATATGGGCATTTATGCGAAAAAATATCATGAATTGGGCTACAACGTCTTACTGCCGAGCCTTCGCGGACACGGAGATTCGGAACAGGATTTCATAACAATGGGATGGAATGACCGCCTTGATGTAATTGAATGGATAAACTATATTGCCGAGCGTCATCCCGAATCAAAAATAATACTTCACGGAGTTTCAATGGGTGCCGCAACTACTATGATGGCAACCGGAGAAAAACTTCCCGAAAATGTAAAAGTCGCAATTGAAGATTGCGGTTACACTTCCGCTTGGGATATATTGGGCTTACGACTCACAAAGAGCATAAAGCTGCCGAGATTCCCGTTTTTGTATAGTGCAAACATCGTAAATCTGCTCAGAGAAAACTTCAATTTAAGAAATGCTTCGTCTGTAAAACAAGTTAAAAAAAGTGTTACGCCTACCCTATTCATCCACGGTGAAGCCGATACCTTTGTTCCGTATGAAATGCTCGACAAGGTTTATTCGGCTGCCGCTTGCGAAAAAGAAATGCTGTCGGTTCCCGACGCGCCGCACGCAAGAAGCGTTTGCGCTCATCCCGATATATACTGGAAAGCCGTAACCGACTTTATCAACAAGCATATATGATTTTAATATTCCGGCAAAAACAGCTCTGTTATCAATTGTAACAGAGCTGTTTTTTATTTGTTCAAATTGTTAAATCATAGCTTAAATCAAGTAAATCGCATATTTCACTTTTCGGAACCGTACCGTCCAGAAAAACGGTAATCCATTTTTCCTTATTCATATGATACGCAGGAAAAAAACCGTCTTTACTTCTCAATGAACCGATTAAAATCGGGTCACATTTAAGGTTTAATACGTCAACCGGTTCGTCACTTTCGATACCAAATTTGCTCTTAGGCAGCTTCATGACAAGCGCAAACCACTTCTTATTTTCAGGATGCCTCAGTACTGCGCTTACACCGTCGCTAAACGGATAATCCGGCTCAATACCGTAACGCTCCTCAGACAGACGAAATAAAGCGTCCTTTCCGAATTTTTCTCTCATTTAAGTTTAATTGCTTCCTTAGCTTTTTCTTCTATATGGGCGGCATCCAAACCGTAAATATGCAAAAGCTCAACAGCCGGACCTGATCTTCCGAAAACATCTTCAACGCCCACTCTGAGAACGGGTGCAGGACATTTCTCACATACAACTTCGGCTACGGCACTGCCGAGGCCGCCGATTATATTATGCTCCTCGGCAGTAACAACGGCACCTGTTTTTTTCACGCTGTCAACTATAATGTCACTGTCAATAGGCTTAATGGTTGCCATATTTACAACTCTTGCGGATATACCGTCAGCCTTTAAATTTTCGGCGGCAATGAGAGCCTCGTTTACCATAAGACCGGTTGCGATAATGGTAACATCTGTTCCGTCAACAAGTACATTGCCCTTGCCGATTTCAAAATTATAGTTTTCATCAAAAATTCTCGGTACCGCCAGCCTTCCGAATCTCATATAAACAGGGCCGTCATGCTTTGCCGCTGCCAGCACACAAAGACGAGCCTCAATGTCATCGGCAGGATTTAGAATAACCATATTGGGTATGGAGCGCATAAGTGCAATATCCTCACAGCACTGATGGCTTGCGCCGTCCTCGCCAACCGAAATACCGGCGTGCGTAGCACCTATCTTAACATTTAAATTCGGATACGCAATGGAATTTCTGATTTGCTCAAAAGCCCTGCCGGCAGCAAACATCGCAAACGAACTTGCAAATACGGTATGACCTGTTGCGGCAAGACCGGCAGCAATACACATCATATCAGCTTCGGCAATACCCGAGTCAAAAAATCTGTCCGGAAATTCCTTTTTGAATTTACCGGTTCTTGTCGCCTCCGCAAGATCGGAATCCATTACAATAATATTTTTATCTTTATGCCCGAGTTCAATAAGAGCCTTACCGTAAGCATCTCTTGTAGCGGTTTTTATAACATCAGCCATCGTTTATGCCTCCAATTCTACCAAAGCGGATTTGAGCTCATCCATTGCTTTATTATACAGTTCTTCGTTAGGAGCTGCTCCGTGCCAATTAACGGCGTTTTCCATATACGAAACGCCTTTGCCTTTGACGGTTTTCATAATAACGGCAGTAGGCATTCCCTTGCAGGCTTTAGCATCATCAACAGCCTTTTTTATAGCATCAAAATCGTGACCGTCTATTTCAATGGTATTCCACTTGAAAGCGGCAAACTTTTCAGCTATCGGATAAGCCGAGTTAACCTCTTCTATGGAGCCGTCAATCTGAAGTCCGTTGTAGTCAATAAATGCGGTGAGATTATCAAGATGATGGTTGCCGGCAAACATAGCAGCCTCCCAAACCTGACCTTCCTCAATTTCTCCGTCACCGAGAATTGTGTATACTCTGTAATCCTCTTTGTCGATTTTTCCGCCGAGAGCCATACCTACGGCGCAGGATATGCCCTGACCGAGAGAACCTGTACTCATATCAATACCGGGGACCTTATTCATATTGGGGTGACCCTGTAAATACGAATCGGACTTACGAAGAGTTTTGAGGTCCTCTACCGGGAAATAGCCTTTAAGTGCAAGTGTGGCATAAAGAGCCGGAGCCGCATGGCCTTTTGACAAGACAAGTCTGTCTCTTTTGGGGTCATGCGGATTTTTCGGATCAACATTCATTTCCACATTATAAAGATATGAAAGCAGATCACATATCGAAAGAGAGCCGCCCGGGTGCCCTGCCTTAGCACAATAAATGCCCTCTATGGCACCTATACGAGCTTTACAGGCAAAAATCTCTAACTGCTTTTTTAAGTTTTCGTCCATAACATTAGTCCTCCTTATAATCATACATTATGTAATTTAGCAAGTCGGCAACAGCGCCGTTATTACAATGACAAGCTTCAAATTTCACTATGTCATGTATAGCCTTTGGTGCTTGCCCGCAGCAAGCTGATAAATATACGCTTTTAAGCATTTCGTAGTCGTTGAAATAATCACCTATGGCTGCAGTATGCTTGTGCTGAATTCCGTATATTTCGGCAATTTTTTTAACTCCTACACCCTTATGTATACCTTTATCAAGCATTTCGAAAGAAGATATGCTCGACGCCATAAAATTGACCTGAGGATTTTCAATTGAAAGCAGATATTTTTTTACAGAACCGATTATTGTCGGGAGTCCCAAAAATATAACCTTGCCCCACTCATCGGGCGGAACCTGATCTATCTTTGAAAATCTTTTATGTGGCAACAATCTGTCAGCGTACAGCATTACATTTGCAAAAATATGTGCATTAACAGCATATGCTTTGTCCTTAGTTAATATTTCAACTTCCACCGACGGAAATTTTTTCATAACAGCCTTAACTATTTCAAACCCTGCGGGATTTATCGCCTGAAACCAAAGCATTTTTTCATGCTCATAGTCATAAACTCCGGCACCGTTTAGTATAACCGCCGGAGTCGAAGAAATCGGAAGCCCCATAAAAGGTCCTCGCATTGTTGCAACATTTCTGCCGGACGCCAAAGTGAAATGTCCTTTTTTATTAACTACAAACTCTTTGATTGCATCATAATTGCGCTGCGGAAGTTTTCTGATTTTGTTATTGAGGGTTCCGTCAATATCCGAAGCTACAAGCCAGTCGGAAAAATCGGTTTTAGTTTCACTCGTCAACAGTTAAGCCCCCTATAAACTTTTTAAAGTACTCCGGTAAATCAGATGAAAACTCAACATATTCTTGAGTACGCGGATGAATAAAACCGATAAGCCCGGCGTGCAGACATTGCCCGTTAAGAGCAATCTCTTCCCTTGTTCTCGGAGTTCCGTAAACGCAATCTCCGGCTATAGGATGCCCCAAATATGCCATATGAACACGAATTTGGTGTGTTCTTCCTGTTTCAAGTCTTAGTTTTAATAAAGAATACCCTTTATATTCACGCAAAACCTCATAATTAGTAACAGCATTTTTTGAATTTTTATCGATCACCGCCATTTTTTTGCGGTCTTTTGGATTTCTGCCTATCGGCGCTACTACTTTACCCGATGATTCTTTTAAATGCCCTATTATAACGGCACGATATTCGCGTGTAAAGCTGTGTACTTTGATTTGCTCTGCCAAAGCCCTGTGAGAAAAATCATTTTTCGCAACTATAAGTAATCCGCTTGTATCCTTATCGATTCTATGAACAATACCCGGTCTTAAAACACCGTTAATTCCCGAAAGGCTGTCTTTACAATGATACAACAAAGCATTAACGAGCGTATTCTCATAATTACCCGGAGCCGGATGCACTACCATACCTTTCGGCTTGTTTACTACAAGCAAATCATCATCTTCATATACGATATCAAGAGGAATGTTTTGAGCTTTTACTTCCAGCTTAACAGGTTCTAACGGAATATATTCGATTCTGTCATCGGTTTTAAGCTTATAATTCTTGGGTACGGTCTTTCCGTTTACGCTTACATTTCCACAATCAATGGTTTTTTGAATAAAAGAACGAGACAAATCGGGAAACACCACGGATAAGTATTTATCAATACGTACACCGTCAAATTCCCTGTCGGCAAAAATACTGATACTACTCATCTTTTTTACCCTTTGAAGAATCGCTTTTCGACGTCTTGGCAGTATCGTATATCAAATAAACTATAAGAATTGCGGCACCGACAGTAACAAGTATATCAGCAAAATTAAAGACCGCAAAATTCACAAACAAAGGCTCAATATAATCAATAACATACCCTCTGAAAATTCGGTCTATAAGGTTGCCGAGACCTCCGGAAACTATTAAAGTAATCGCCGCATACGCAACTCCGAATTTAAGCTTTTTGGAAAGCAAGAAAATTATGAGCGCCGCCAATATAACAGCAGTAAATACAGATAAAACCGCAGTATATTTACCAAAAGAACCGAAAGCGGCTCCGGTATTTTCAAGATAAGAAAGCTGAATCACTTTCGGAATGACCGTTAAGCTGCCAATCGGTTCTAAGTATTTTAATACAGCGAGCTTTATTAACTGATCAATTACCACCAAAACAGCAATTATGATTACGGTGAGAAATTGAATCATCAGTTCACCTCAACTATTTATTCTTATTTCTTTTTAAAGAAACTCTTGAACGACACCGGTTCATCATCCTCGTCATCTTCATCATCAGCTTTATCGCTGTCGGATGAATTGTCTTCGGACTCAGATTTATTTTCCTCTGCCGAGCTGTCTTCATCTTCAAGCTCCACATCCGAAACATTCAATGAAAATCCTGAATCGGAATCATCGTCGGAATGCGAATCTGACGAAATGTCGTCGTATTCATCGGCAGGGCCAATATCCGAAAGAGAAAAACGCTCTAATCCCGAATCGTCATCTTCTTTTTCATCATTTTCTTCCTGAGCTGCCGCGGGTTCTTCGTTCTCAGCAGGCTCATTCGGCTCTTCGGCCTTTTCCTGCTCCGGCTCTGTTTCTTCTGCTTTTTCTTCCTCTTTAGGAGCGAGAGCGGCCTCTTTCTTTTCAATTTCGGCAAGTTTTTCTTCAGCCAGTGCAGGAAGCTCGTTTATAAGGTTCAAGTGCTCCTTGTACATTGATATAAGCTTGGATCTGAAGTCCGAAGACTCTTTCTGCAGCATATCAAATGCAAGGCTCTCCTGAGTTACTTTTCTGTTAACCGTTCCGAGAATTTCGTCGGCCTGTTTTTTAGCCTGAAGAATAGTTCCGTCGGCTTCATTTTTAGCCTTGGCTACAATATCGGCAGCCTCGCCCTTCGCGGAAGAAAGCATACCGTCAACTTTTTCCTGTGCGTCGGCAAGATCGTTTTTAATCTTCTCTTTAGCATCGGCAACAATCTTATCGGCAAGCTTTTGTGCAGCCAAAAGAGCTTCTTTTAATGAATTTTCATCCTTTTTATATTCTTCCACTTTGTTGGCAAGAAGGCTTATTTTTTTAACGAGCTCGCCGTTCTCTTTAAACATCTGTTCATATGAAGAACTTACTTCAACCAAAAAGCTGTCAACATCGTCGGCTCTGTATGAACCGCGACCCGTAGTTTGAAATTCTTTTTCTTTAATTTTATCAGGATTGAGCATAGTTTTACCCCTTATTAAATTTATTTGGATTCAGATTAAAAAAACATACCGTTGTTCTCGAGTTCATCTAAGAGATCACCCATAACATCAACATTGTACGGCGTGATTATAAACGTACTGTTTGCAACGCGTTTAAACTGACCGCCGTTGGCATATGCCACGCCGCTCAAGAAATCCACAAGGCGTCTTGCAACATCTCTGTTTGCGGATTCAAGATTTAAAACAACCGTTCTCTTTTCGTTAAGATTATCCGCAACAGCCTTTGCTTCTTCAAAGCTCTCGGGCTTTGCGAGAACTACCTGCAGCTGAGCCGTTGTATTGATATTTACGACTTTATTAGGATCGTTTCTGTCTCTATCTCTGTCTCTTGAAAAAGAACGTGACGAACGCGGTGCGGGAACATCGTCATCCTCGTCTCTGTCTTTTGATGAGTAATCGCCGGAGTCCAGATCATCATAATAATCCTCTTCAGATACATTGACCATATTTTTGACTTTGTCTAAGAAACTCATTTTTCAGTCCTCCGCTTAATATATTCTCGGTCCGAATATCTTTGAACCGATTCTTACGTGATTTGAACCTTCAAGGATTGCCGTTTTGTAATCGCCCGACATACCCATTGAAAGCACATTCATACATACATTATCTATTTTTTTGCTCTTAATGTCAACATACATATTGTATATATTCTCAAAAAATTTACAAAGTTCAGTATTTTCTTCGCAAATCGGCGGTATTGTCATAAGTCCGCATATATGAATACCGTTAATTTCTGCGGTTTCATAAAGTACACTATCAAGCTCTTCGGGCATTATTCCCGTTTTACTCTCTTCGCGACCGATATTGACTTCGAGCAAAACATCGGTAACCAAACCTTTTTTGACTGACTGTTTGCCGATTTCCTTGGCAATCTTAACCGAGTCCACAGACTCAATCATATCAACTTCCCCAACTATTTGGGACGCCTTGTTGGTTTGCAGATGTCCGATAAGATTCTTTCTGACGCCGTCCAACTTGAGATTAGGCTTTTTTCGGAGCATCTCTTGAACCTTATTTTCGCCGATAAGAGTAATTCCGCAGTCGAGAGCATGATTTATGTACATCTCGTCTACGGTTTTTGTTACCGCCATAAAATCAATATCCTCAGGACGCCTGCCGCTTTTTATCGCTGCCTCGGCTATATCCTCACGGATTGCTTTAAGATTGTATTCGATGTCGGAAAATTTCTCGTCAATTAAGGATTTTTCCGTCATAAAGATCAGTCCCTTCTACTATAATTTCATCATATTGTTTTAAATATCCGCTCTCGCCGTCCGGAACGGAACAAATTGAATACTCGGAGTCGGAGTACACAATATTTATCTTTTTAAATTTTACTATATTGCCGTTTAATACATAAACGCCTTTTTGCCCGTCTACTTCACGGACAGCCTTATTGTTTACCTGATACCCCGTATATGTATTAAAAATAAGCTTAACGGGATTTTTACGCAAAACCGCGTATTTTTTATTCATAAGATTACATTTAAGGATAATAGACGTTCTTCCGTCGGCGGCATCATTGATTTTAACAACTTCTGCCGACAGCGGTTCGGCAGTCGTTCCCGTAAATTCAACTGTTATCTTTCCGCCAACCTTTAAAGACGCGGCATCCTTATAATCTATAACGCAGAGAATATACCAGTTAAAAGCGTCAACAAGTTTACCCATATAACTTGAATTGTCGGTGTTCGGCAATGTACTGCCGTCAAGCAGGGCATCTATTTTGTCGGTAGTAAGATTTAAAATTCCGGTATATGATACGGCGTTTTCGTATCCGTCAACGGTGCTTATATAATATCCGGGATTGTTTGCCTGTATCTTTGTATAACCGCCCTCGTTCTTTTGAAGCTCGTTTAATTTTGAATTTAATTCATTTAATTTCTGCGACGGGTCTATAACCGTTCCTGTTGATAATTGACGTGACGTAATGGCATCTCTCAGCGTGCTTTCCTTTTCCGAATAATTATCAACTTCTCCTGTATTTATCGCCGAAACCAAATCGTCGCAAGCGGAATAAATTCTGTTATCAAGTGTTTCAACATCATTTGTCTGGACACCGACTTTGTTTTGAAGAGAGGAGTAATACGCAATATCTTCTTTTACTTTTGTCAGTTCATTATAATTTCTCGCCGCATCTTCGGAATCAAACACAACGGCAACGTCGTCACCGTTTGCAACACGTTTACCGTCTTCGACAAGCGGAACCAAAGTTCCTGTAACATTCGCCTTTATCGGTGTTTCGTCGCGTACCACAAATGCCGAAGTAGATACGGAATTTGATACGGTTTTTTCAAGGGCTATTTCGGTTTTTACAGGACTGTAATTGATTTTATACACCTGATACATAAATACACCGATAATAATCAAAGCAAATATAACATATAAAAACGGCAGATATTTTTTCTTCTTTTTTCGTCCGCCGAACTTTACGACTTTTTCATCGCTCAAGAATACCCGCCCTTTCTATAATTTCATAAACCTTGTTCAGCATTTTATCTCTTGTATCATACTCATCGGGATAAACCCAATTGATATTTTGATTTCTGCGAAACCATGTTAATTGCCGTTTGGCATAATTGCGCGTTGCACGCTTCAGGTTTTCAATGCACTGAGAAAGCTCGGCTTCACCAGAAAAATAAGGCTTTAACTCCTTATATCCTATCGCCTGGACAGCCGTATTTCCCATATTGCCCAAATATTTCTCGGCCTCTTTCAAAAGACCGCTGTCAAACATTAAATCAACACGCTTATCTATTCGCTCATATAAATTTGCCCTGTCTCTATAATTTATCCCGATAAAAACCGGTTCATATTGAGACGGCTCCGATATTGATTTTTTCAATGCAGAGCTCATATTTTCTCCGGTAGAATAATAAATCTCCAAAGCCCTGATTATTCTTTTGACATTGTTGGGGTGAAGTGAAGCAGCATATTCCGGGTCAATCACACGAAGCTTTGACAGCATAACTTCGCTCCCCTTTTCTTCACATTCCTTTTGTAATTTTGCACGTAATTCATCATCGGTAGGCGACTTCGTAAATTTTATATTATTTACAAGACTGTCAATATAAAGTCCGGTACCTCCGACGATTATAGGTAATTTTCCACGCGCATGAATATCTTCAATATGCTTTCCCGCATCACAAACATAATCTGCTACGCTGTATGTTTTATCGGCAGGCAAAAAGCCTATCATATAATGCTTAATGCCGTGCATTTCATCTGCGGTCGGCTTAGCCGTAGCTATATCCAAACCCTCATATATTTGCATTGAGTCCGCAGATACAATTTCACCGCCGAACCTTTCGGCGCAGGATATCGAAAGCGCCGTTTTTCCCGAAGCGGTCGGTCCGACAATTACCAATATTTTAATTTTATCCATTACTGGATTCTCCCGAATTGCTTATCTAATTCATATTTTGTCATTTCAACAATAACAGGTCTGCCGTGAGGACAATAACGAACATCATTGTCGGTAAGCAATTTTTTCACAAAACGCATAAGCTCATAGTCGCTGTTATCGTTGCCCGCTTTAATAGCGGCTCGGCACGCGATTGAGTGATAAATCCAATCGAGTTTTTCCGGCAAAATATCTCTTTGATTTTTGAGCAAATATCCTGCTATTTCAGTAATCAAAGAAACAATGTTTTCCTTTTCGAGATTTAAAGGACAAGCCCTGACAATCACGGTTCCTTCACCGAAATCGTCAATTTCAAACCCGCTCTCTCTCACGGTGTCTATATTCTCCAATATTGCAGTATACTCTTCCTTGCTCAGAGTAACGCTTATCGGAGACAAAAGCATTTGGCTGCCGTTCTTTCCGTTTTCCTTTTTCAGTTTGTTAAATAACATTCTTTCATGAGCCGCGTGCTTATCTATTATTATAAGCTTTCCGTCAAATTCGGCAAATATATACGTCTTAAAGGCTTCACCGATATAACGTATATCCATAGCCTTTTCATTGTCGTCAACGATTTTAACTCCGAGTTCTTCGGAAATTTCCGTTTTATTTTCGCTTATCGGCGGCATAACAGTCCCAGTCGGCGCTGCGGTTCTTACCGACAAATCTATTGTATCGTCATCATTGCTTTTATTATAATTCGTTTTTCCGCTGTCATAAAAAACCTGTTGCGGTTTATTCGGAATATAAGCATTCCGGTGTTTCTCCGCAAAAGAATTATAACCGATATCGGAACTCACTGCGGCAGACGGAGTCTCATCGATTATAAGTCTTTCCTGTACGGGCTTTGATTTTGCAGGTTCGAGCAATTCATTGCGTTTAAAGCTCGCCTGCGGTCTTGAATCATCACCGTTCAACGCATTTTTTGCCGCATAATAAATTACGTCAAAAATTGCTTTTTCATTTGAAAAGCGAACCTCTGTTTTTGCGGGATGAACGTTAACATCAACAGCCTGAGGAGGAGTTGTAATAAATAAAACACAAGCAGGATATCGCCCGACCATAACGGAATTTTTGTACGCCTCGTTAAGCGCGGCACACGCGGTTCTGCTTTTTATAAATCTGTTGTTCACAAAAAACGTCTGCATTGAATTTGAACCGCGTGAATTAAAAGGTTTGGATATATAGCCGCGAACAGTTATTCCGTTTATATCATACGACGCGGAAATCAACGTTTCGGCAAACTCTTTACCGTATACCGAATATATCGCCGAATAGAGTTCTCCGTTTCCGGAAGTACATAAAAGCTGCTTACCGTCTTTAATAAATCTAAAAGATATTTCGGGATGTGAAAGAGCGATTTTATCCACGATTCCCGCAACAGCCATTCCCTCTGAACGATCTGTCTTTAAAAATTTCATTCTTGCCGGAGTGTTGTAAAAAAGGTCTCTTATAACTATTGTTGTACCGACAGGACAGCCTGCATCCTCGCATTTTGAAAATTCACCGCCCGATACGGTAATTCTTGTACCTATATCGCTGTCGTTTGTTCTTGTAAGCATTTCGGTATGTGAAACAGCCGAAATTGAGGCGAGTGCTTCTCCTCTGAAACCAAGTGTACCTATTGAAAAAAGGTCCTCTTCCCTTGATATTTTACTTGTCGCATGACTTGTAAATGCAAGCGGTACATCCTCGCGTGAAATACCGCAGCCGTTATCGGTTATACGTATGTACTTGATTCCGCCGTTTTGTATTTCAACTGTAATGTCTTTTGCACCTGCGTCGATTGAATTTTCAATAAGTTCTTTGACAACCGAAGCCGGCCGTTCAACAACCTCTCCGGCGGCAATCAGTTCATATATACTTTTGGGTAATCGGTTAATTTTCGGCATGATAACACCTATTGCTTTGCTTTATTTGAAAGTTCGTATAATTTTGACATAGCTTCAATCGGAGTAAGAGTATTGACATCCAACGCTTTAAGTTCGTCCAAGATTTCATCGTTGTTGTTTTGCTCGAACGAAAGTTGAAAATCACTGCCGGATTCCGGCTTATTATCATCGCGAAACTCTTTTTTCGGAATTCCCTCAGACTCAAGTGATTTAAGAATAGCCCGCGCTCTTCTTACGACGCTTTCGGGTACACCCGCAAGCTTTGCCACGTCTATACCGTAACTGCCGTCGGCACCGCCGCGTACAATTCTGCGTAAAAATGTTATGTCGTCGCCGCGCTTTTTAACGGCAATATTGTAATTTTTAACGCCCTCAAGAGTATTTTCAAGCTCTGTCAGCTCGTGATAATGCGTTGCAAACAGAGTTTTCGCCCCGATTTTATGCTTGTCCGTAACATATTCGAGAACAGCCTTTGCTATACTCATTCCGTCGTATGTCGATGTACCTCTGCCGATTTCATCGAGTATAATCAAACTCTTTTTTGTGGCATTCTCAAGGATTTCGGCAACTTCATTCATTTCGACCATAAAAGTCGATTGCCCCGACGCTAAATCATCTGATGCGCCTACACGTGTAAAAATGCTGTCAACAAGCCCTATTTCGGCACTCTCGGCAGGAACAAAGCTTCCCATTTGAGCCATAAGAACAATTATGGCAACCTGACGCATATATGTGGACTTACCTGCCATATTCGGTCCGGTTATTATAAGCGTTCGATTGTCTGTACAATCAAGAGTCGTATCGTTCGGAACAAACGGCGCACCGCCGAGCATTTTTTCTATGACAGGATGTCTGCCGTTAACTATGCTTATACGATCTCCGGCGTTAACCGTAGGACGAGAATAATTATTTGAAACCGCAACAAAAGCGAGGCTGCAAAGCGCATCAAGGGTCGCTATTGCCTTTGAAGTACGCTGAGTACGCTCATACTGCTCACCGATTTTCTTACGCACGGAGCTAAATACTTCATATTCAAGGCTGACTATTCGCTCCTGAGCTCCGAGAACTTTGGTTTCAAGTGCTTTCAATTCCTCTGATATGTATCTTTCGCAATTTGTCAGAGTCTGTTTTCTTATATATTCATCGGGGACGAGCTCTTTGAAAGCATTGGGAACTTCATAAAAATAACCGAACACCCGATTATATCCGATTTTAAGTTTCTTAATGCCGGTTTTTTCCTGCTCATTTTTTTCAAGTTCGGCAAGATAAGACTTACCGCCGTTTACTATATCGCGAAGTTCGTCAAGCTCGGCATTGAAATTATCCTTAATCATACCGCCCTCTCTTACGGAGAACGGTGCGTCCTCGCTTATCGCGTCATTGACAAGATTATAAACGTCTTCGAGAAGGTCAATGTTATCATAGACCGATTTCAGCATAGTAGACGTACAACCGGATAGCATTTCTTTTATTCTCGGCAAAGGAGACAGCGTGGATTTCAGCGACAAAAGCTCCTTCGCATTTGCCGTATTATAAAGGACACGGGTCATAAGCCTTTCCATATCATATATTCCGCCCATAAGTGACATCAGTTCATCACGCAACGGCGTATTTCCGTAAAGCTCATCGACCGCATTTTGTCGCCTGATTATCGCGGCACAGTCATACAACGGACATTCCGTCCAATTGCGAATAAGCCTTTTCCCCATAGCGGTTTTTGTTTTATCCAAGACCCACAGAAGAGATCCCTTTTTCTCGCGATCACGCATAGTTTCGGTGATTTCAAGGTTACGTCTTGTGGAAAGACCGATTTTCATAAACCTCGAATCGGAGTAGAAATTTATGTTTTTTATGTTATTGAGGTCATTTCTCTGAGCGTTATATAAGTATGAAAGTGCAGCACCTAAAGCGCAAACAGCACTTTTCTTATTTTCAAGGTCAAGTGAATCAAGACTGCTCTTCTCAAAATGAGAAAGAACGGTGTTTTTGCATTTTTCAAAGTCAAATTCGGACGACGGTAATGTTTCGGCGGTAGCCTCCGTCTTTTTGCTGACAAAAGTACAAAACCTTTTAAGAGTTGAGGTTTCTTTATTCATAAGTATTTCGCTCGGCATAAACCTCGCGAGTTCGTCTACCGCTTTTTCATCATAATTTTCGGAAAACTCAGTTAAATACAGTTCCCCCGTTGAAACATCAACAAAACAAAGCCCTAAGCCGTCAAACAAAAGACAGCAAGAGCAAAGATAATTATTTTTTGTTTCATCAAGCATACTGCTTTCAATAACGGTACCGGCAGTAATAACACGTATTACATCACGTTTTACTATACCTTTAGCCGTTTTAGGGTCCTCAAGCTGCTCACATACGGCAACCTTATACCCCTTACTGACAAGCTTTGCAATATACCCGTCAGCACTGTGAAAAGGAACGCCACACATAGGCGCGCGTTCCTCCTGACCACAGTCGCGACCCGTTAAAACAAGGTCGAGTTCTTTTGACGCCGTTTTGGCGTCATCAAAAAACATTTCATAAAAATCGCCGAGACGAAACAAAAGGATAGTATCACCGTAATCCTTTTTTATTTCAAAATATTGTTTCATCATAGGTGATAATTCAGCCATTTTTTTACCTCGGTAAAATCAAATTTATTAATGACCGCAGCCGCTGCATGAAGAGCATTCGCCGCCGCAATCGTGCTGGTGAGCTCTCGGGTCACAGGTCTCGGGATCTTCGCCGTTTACGCAAAGGCCGAGAATACCGGTGATATAATTCATCATATCGTCAACAGCCTGTCTTGCTTTTTCGTATTCCTGCATATTCTTATTAGCCATTATCTGAGAATAAATGCCCTGAAATTCCTGATTGTATCCATTCATTTTGCCCTCATCCGGCTCGTCCTTTGCAGCCTCAACCTGATAAGACATCTGTATAAGTCTTATTTTGCCCATAAGGTCGTTAAGTTCCTCGTCGGCCTCATTTGCAAGTCTTGCTTTTTCAAAATTAAGGTAAGCCTCGTCCTGCTGAATAGCAGCGCCGAGCTGCCTTGCCATTTTTTCAAGTTCCATTTTTTACTCCTTTAAAAGTTGTTTTTAAATAACCCTTACGGGATAATTTACTGTTGCAATTCGCCCTTTAATATCCAATTAAGCGGCTCGGTAACTTTTACGTTTCTGAACGAACCTATCAAACCGGTATCACCCGGGAATTCGATAATAATATTTCCTTCGGTCCTGCCCGACAGCATACCGGAATGGTTTTTAGACTCCGATTCGACAAGGACTCTGTAAACATTATTTTTCATTTTAGCGGTTCTTTTTGATGCAATCGACTCCTGAAGGTCACAAAGTTCTTTAAACCATTTTGATTTTTCTTCTTTTGATACGGGATCCTCCATCGCCGCCGCCTTTGTCCCCTCACGCGGAGAATAAATAAATGTAAAAAGTGAAGTAAATTCCACTTCTTTTATAAGTGACAACGTATCTTTGAATTCCTCATAAGTCTCACCCGGAAAACCGACAATAACGTCGCTTGTAAGTGATAAATCGGGTATCTTTTCTTTTGCATAATTTATCAGTTCGAGATATTTTTTACGGTCGTAATGCCTGTTCATCGCCTTTAAAACGCGATCGTTTCCCGATTGGAAAGGCAAGTGCAAATGCTTTGCTATTTTTTCGTTTTCCGCAATTACATCGATAAGTTCTTTGGTGCAATCCTTTGGGTGTGAAGTCATAAACCTTACCCAAAAATCACCGTCAAGGTTAGCTACTTCACGGAGAAGTCCCGCAAAATTCATATCGGAAACATTGTTTTTCCCGTATGAGTTAACATTTTGCCCTAAAAGCGTTATATCTTTATATCCCTTTGCGATGATATCCTCGGCTTCGTTCAGGACTGCCTGCGGTTCTCTGCTTCTCTCTCTGCCGCGAACATACGGTACTATGCAGTATGTGCAAAAATTGTCACAACCATACATTATCGGCAACCAGGCTTTTATACCTCTGTCGCGATAAATAGGTATGTCCTCTGCAATTTCGCCGTGACCGTCCGGAGCATAAAACACACGTTTGTTTCCCGAAAGCGTCCTGTAAAGTAATTCGGGAAGCGATGTAACCGCGTGCGTACCGAATACAAGGTCAACAAACGGATAACTGCCGTATATCTTATTTCTGATATGCTCTTGCTGCATCATACATCCGCAAAGAGCGATAATAAGATGAGGATTATCCTTTTTGTACTTCTTTACGGCTCCGACGTTTCCGAATACTCTGTCCTCGGCGTGCTCGCGTACGGCACAGGTATTGTAAAGTATTAAATCGGCTTTTGATACATCGTTTGTAAACTCATAACCCATCTCTTTGAGCATACCCATTATGCGCTCGCTGTCGGAAACATTACCCTGACACCCGTATGTATGGATGAATGCTTTGGGAGAGCGTTCGTAAAACTCAGCCGCCAAAACCGCCTTGACTTTGTCCGTGAACTCTTCCTGTCTTATTTTTTCTTCTTTTGAAACATTATACTTTTCTGACAATTAAACAACCTCATTCGGCAACATAAAGTGAATCGAGCCAAGCTAAAACATCATGGTAAACAACATCCTTATCGTTTTCCATAAGTATTTCATGCCTATCGCCCGGGTACATAACCACTGTCGGCTCTTTTCCGGCTAAAACCAAATTATCCGAAACAGCCATAACGCCCTTGCCGTTAAGACCCACAGGATCAAGTGCGCCTGAAATAATCATTATCGGAAGATTCTGAGGAACCTCCGACGCCCATTCCTTGCGCGACGCATCATTGGCAATTGCAAAAAGGTCTCTGTAACCGCCGAGCGTGAACGTAAAACCGCAAAGCGGGTCATCTTTATACGCCTCAATATTGTCTGCATTTGCGCTGATCCATGATAACGGCGAAGTTCTGTCGGGAACCATTACGTTGAAAAACGCATTCATGGCGCTGCCCATAATTTCATATTTGGTGTGGGATCCGAGCTTTTCGCAAAGCTTGTTTATGGGCTCTTGCAGAGCGGCGGCAACTGCAGGAAGCTCGCCTGTTCCGCAGAAAATAGCTCCGTTCAGTTCGTCACCGAAATGAGCTGTATAAACTCTTGCACAGAACGAACCCATGCTGTGTCCAAAGAGAAAATACGGTAAATCCGGGTATTTCTTCTTCATAATTTTAGTAAGTATATGCATATCATCTACAAGGCGCTTATCACCGTTCTTTTCGGCAATAAATCCAAGTTCCGATGCGTCATTTACCGATTTCCCGTGCCCCAAATGGTCATTTCCGCACACAACAAATCCGTTAGAAGCAAGATACTTTGCGAATTCATCATAGCGTCCGATGTGTTCTGCCATTCCGTGAGCTATCTGAAACACGCCGCGCGGAGTAAGTTCATCGTCTTTCCAAATGAGCGTTCTTATCTTGTTAATTCCGTTTGAAGAATTGAAATATGCTTCGGTACGAACAATCGCCATGGTATTTCCTCCAATTTATACATACTTTCATATTATTGTATTATACATTATTTTTATCTGTTTGTCATCATTTTTTACCCGTAAAAGTTAAATAAATCAGATTGTTTAACTGCACGTTGTTCCTTGTCGACTGTAATTGACATATTTAGCACTTTGTATATTTTTTGTATAAAAAATTAGTAACAATGAATATAAAAAACGTCTGTTTGACGATTAAATAAACTTGCATACCCTTTCCCAAAGTGATAAAATTATTATAATAAATAAAAAGGAGTTAATATTTATGACTTACGAACAGATTGTATCAAAAGTTAAAGCGAAATATGCAGATGCAGATGCTTCTTCAATCAGCGGAACCGTTGCTATTCAGATAAATCTTACAGGCAAAAATGTAGAAGGTATTTTCTACATAGAAGCAAAAGACGGCAAGGTTAATGTTGAGCCTTACGATTATCACGACAACAAAGCCATTGTAACCGTAGCGCCTACCAACCTCTTAAGAATACTCGACGGTAAGCTTAAACCCGCCATCGCTTATACTACCGGCAAGGTAGCGGTTGACGGCGATGTAAATGCCGTACTTCAGCTTATAGACCTCGCAGTGAAATAAGCAATACAATTTCAACAAAAAGCACCACATGATTTCAAAAATCTGCGGTGCTTTTTTCGCGTTAAGAAGTTGATGTGTTTATATTTTTTGTAACTTCATCATTTATTATTACCTTATCGCCTGTCCTAACCGTAGGACCGTCGTTTCCTACCGTTACCCCGTTATAATCTACAATCCTTACCGAGTTGGAAATATTTTTATATGTTGAAAATAAGTTTCCGGCGGTTTCGGTATCTTTGCAAATCAGCGTTTCGTTCTCATATTTATAAACATTTATAAAGCCATTGTATGACAGACTGCCTCTTGATGCGCCGTCGGTACCGTATGACTTGCCGGCTATTTTAATTTGCGGACGCACATCGGATTTTAATATTTTAAACTCGACTCTCATAACCGCACCGTTTACATCAAGGGAATTATAACTGTCAACCGAGCCAGTAAACCTGACGGTGTTGCCGCTTGAAAGCTCGGAAGATGAATTATAATTAAATCTGAGACCGGCGATAAATGTTCTCGCCGAAACAAACTCCAGAGCAGTATCGTCATATTCAAGGTCAATATAAACAGAACCGATATCTTTACCGTTTAAATACACATCAACATTTATTATATCACCGACGGCTCCGCTCTCGCCTACAGCAAACGCGGAATCATTGTTCGAAGCCGCAAAAACAGCCGAACAAAGCACACATAAAAGCAGGGCTGTCAATGTCAATATTGAAACTGTTTTTCGCAAATGCTTCACGTCGTCAACTCCTTTGTGTTTTTTATATAATAACATACTTTCCTAACAGAAACAATTTTATTTTTCACTTTATGACTTTATTTTACAAAAATATTGATGTATAATCCATTTAAAATATTTTAGGAGGTCTGTTTCGTGAGTAATCAGCCTATCACAGCCGTTATTGTGGGAGCCGGTCACAGGGCTTTTGTATATTCAAAACTTGCCCTTACCGATCCGGATAAATTAAAAATTGTCGGCGTTGCCGACCCGGACAAAATTCGGCAAAAAAAGGCAATGGAAATGTTCGGTTTCCCGAAAGAGAACTGCTTTGACTCGGCGCTTGAGCTCTCCGAAGTTCCTAAATTTGCAGATGCCGTAATTAACGGTACAATGGATGAACAGCATGTTGAAACATCTATTCCCCTGCTAAAAAATGGGTATGATATGCTTCTCGAAAAGCCCTTTGCAACAAATGAAAAAGAAATGCGCGAGCTTGTATCGTGCGTAAAAGAAAACGGCAACAAAGTTATGATATGCCACGTGCTGAGATATACGCCGTTTTATCTGTCAATTAAAGAAAGAGTAGCTTCCGGAGAAATCGGCGACATTATAAATATACAAACCTGCGAACACGTAAGCTATCACCATCTGTCAACATCGTATATCAGAGGAAAATGGGCTAACTCAGATGTCTGCCACACTTCGATGCTTCTTGCAAAATGCTGTCACGATATAGACCTGATGATGTGGATGATGTCCGACACGCAGCCGAGTATGATATCAAGTTTCGGCAGCAAGTTCCAGTTTAAACCGGAAAATGCGCCAAAAGAAGCCGGCACAAAATGTCTTGTCGACTGTCCGCTTGTTGACACATGCCGATATTCTGCCAAAAGGCTCTATCTTGATCAGCCTAAGCGTTGGGCATTTTATATTTGGGATAAACTTGAGGGAATTGAGAACCCCACAGATGAAGACAGAATAAATCTGCTTAAAGGCGACAGCAACTATGGCAGATGCATTTACAAATGCGACAACAATGTTGTAGACCACCAGTCGGTGCTTGTGAACTTTAAAAACGGAGCAACCGGTACGCATAATATGGTCGGCGGTTCGGCAGGACCGATGAGAAGAATACATATTATAGGCACAAAAGGCGAAATCTACGGTGATTTTGAAGAATCCAAATTTACCGTGGCAAAAATTCATCCTACTAAAACGGACGAAAAAACGGTCGAAGTTGTTGACTTAAATGTAAACGGCGATATGGTCGGCGCTTACGGAGGTCACGGCGGCGGCGACGAAAAACTTGCGGCTGATTTTGTCGAGTTTTTAAGAGGCGGCAAACCCTCTCTCGCCTGCACTTCAATATTTGATTCGGTAGCAGGTCATCTGTGCGTTTATCTCGCCGATAAATCGCGCGAAGAAGACGGTATGCCGCAGAAAGTAAAACTGTAATATAAATCGGCAAAAAACCTCGGTTAACACCGAGGTTTTTTGTGTGCATTTTGCGTATATTATTTTTTGTGTTTAATGCAAATTGCCGCACCAAGCGCCAATGCCGCAACGCCTCCTGCAACCGCGCCTTTTTTTATAAGCGGTATTACGGATTCAAAACTCGGCGGAGCAAATTTGTAATAAGCATATTTCAGTTTATCATGTAAGTCCTTTGCCGTGTAAAAGTCTTTATACATTACCGTGTGTGTTTTAAACTCTCGCACATCGTTTTCATCCAAGTCAATTACACGCACGCCTCTGTTTAAATCGGGACCGTAAACATTAAATCCGCAACCCTGTGTATAACCGAGAATAACATTTTTATAACGAGCAATAAAGCTGTTATTATGGTCATGACCGAAAAACATGGCAAGCACATCGCCTTTTTCCGCCGCCGCATTAAATTCGCCGCTGTTTTTCTCAGGTGTAGCCGGAGTTTCAAGCAAGAAATCACAGTTGCCCGGAATCAGATATTTTTCATCTATCCAATAATATTTTCCGTAATGAGACCTATATCCGACAGCGTGCGGCTTATGAGATTTAGGAACTTCTTTCAGCACATTCCACATTTCCGGTACGGGTATATGCTGGAACACTAAAGACGGCACGTAGTCCCCTGTTTCGTCTTTCAAATAATCTCTGACGCTCTTGTACCAAGCAATCTGTTCATAGGAAACCGCACTGCAATGACCGTCAAGACTTGCGGAAAGTGAATCTATAAGATATATATTAAACAATATTTTTTTGCCGTCCGAGCTTAAAATATTTATGTAATGGTTACCGTATCCGCTGATAGAAGGGTCACCCGGTTCAGCAAGACAGGTAGGAAAGCTCTTGTAAATTATCATCTGCTTTTCCTTGGAAATACCGAAAGCCTGATCATCATGATTTCCGAATACAAATGTAAACGGAATATTTCTTTCGGCAATGGGTGCTACGATATTGCGTATTGCTTCGGCAACCTTTTTATCACGGTTACCCGTGGCAAAGCTGAGGCCGTAGCCTTTTATCTGGTCGCCTGTAAACACTACAAGGTCGGGTTTTTCGCTGTCAAGCGCTTTACCGATAAATTCCACAGTATTTTTTGACGTGATGTTTGTATCTTGAGTGTCGGCTATCTGCATAATGCGAAAAGTGCCGTCTTTCTTGAATTTTAAGTTTTTCGCTTTGCCTATCGGAGAAGCCATAACGCACCAACTTTCTATTTTTATGTCAAAAGTATAACACATAATTGTGCAAAATAAAAGTCAAAACTCACAGCAGAACACATTTTGGATATGTGTGCACAAACAGAAAGTTACCGCGCAGAACATCCCCGTTCCATCTTGGGACGAATTGGACGTTTTCCCATAAAAAAAATAAAGCCCCGAGAGGGGCTTTATCATTTTTTTCTTGACAAATAAATTTAGAACAGCTATAATAGCAAGTGTAGCAAGGTCACTTGCTATTATAACCTTTAGATTACCTCATCAAAATTTCGAAGTGCAAAGTAATCTTTTTAACAAAGCTGTTCAGTATATACTGGACGGCTTTTTTATTGCCTTGAGCATTTCAACATCACCACCTTTCCCGATGTGATGTATCTATGTAAACCCGCCTTGCCGGACTTAAGCGCTTGAACCTTGAAGGCTTGTCCTGAGCTAATGCTCTTTAGCCTTTTGTTTCTTTTACCTCCTTTCTGCGCTGTCAATTTAAATATGCATAAAAAATCACCGCACAGTAATAACTGTGCGGTGATTAAAAAATTTTGAATTATTTAAGGTTTGCCTTAAGAGTTTCGAGGCTCTCTTTAAGCTCCTTGGGAAGTTTATTGCCGAATTTCTTGAAGAACTCTTCAATGCCATCTGCTTCTTCTTTCCAAAGGTCCTTATCTACATCGAGAATCTTTTCAAGTGACTCGAGTGAAACTTCACCTTCAAGACCTTCAATGTTAATATCCTTTGCATAAGGAATATAACCGATAGCTGTTTCCTGAGCGTCAACCTTGCCCTCGCAGCGCTTAATGATCCATTCGAGAACGCGAAGGTTATCGCCGAATCCGGGCCACATAAAGTTACCCTCGTCGTCTTTTCTGAACCAGTTAACATTAAATATCTTCGGAGCTTTATCGGGGTCAAGAGTAGCACCGATATCAATCCAATGCTGCCAATAATCAGCCATATTGTAGCCGCAGAACGGAAGCATAGCCATAGGATCACGACGAACTACACCGACAGCACCGGCAGCTGCAGCTGTTGTCTCCGAAGCCATTGTAGCGCCTACAAATACGCCGTGGTTCCAGTCTCTTGACTGATATACAAGCGGAGCGAGCTTAGCGCGTCTGCCACCGAATACAAATGCGGAAATCGGAACGCCGTTCGGATTGTCAAACTCTTTGCTGAGGCACGGGCAGTTTCTTGCGGGAGCAGTGAAACGGCTGTTCGGATGAGCAAGGTTTTTGCCCTCTGCTTTCCACTCTACGCCGTTAACCTTTTTGCCTGTCCATTCTTCTGCATTAACGGGCGGATTCTTATCAAGGCCCTCCCACCAAACGGTGTTATTGTCAAGATTCAATGCTACGTTGGTAAAGATTGCGCCTTTCTTTGTAGAAGCAAGAGCATTCGGGTTTGATTTATCGTTGGTTCCGGGTGCAACACCAAAGAAACCGTTTTCAGGGTTGATAGCATAAAGTCTGCCGTCCTCGCCCTTCTTAATCCAAGAAATGTCATCACCGACAGTCCAAACCTTATAGCCTTTTTTACGATATCCCTCCGGCGGAATAAGCATTGCAAGGTTGGTCTTGCCGCAAGCCGATGGGAAAGCCGCACAAATATATTTAACTTCGCCCTTCGGATTTTCAATACCGAGGATAAGCATATGCTCTGCCTGCCAGCCTTCGTTCTTACCCTGGTAAGAAGCTATACGAAGTGCAAAGCACTTTTTACCGAGAAGAACGTTCCCGCCGTAAGCCGAGTTAACGGAAATAATTGTGTTGTCCTCGGGGAACTGGCAAATCCATCTCTTTTCGGGGTCGACATTGCATTTACAATGAAGTCCGCGAACCCAGTCGTTGCTGTCGCCGAGAACGTCAAGAACTTTCTTGCCGACTCTTGTCATAATTGCCATGTTAAGAACAACATAAATTGAATCGGTAAGCTCAATGCCTACCTTAGCGAGCGGTGAACCTACGGGACCCATTGAATAAGGGATTACATACATTGCTCTGCCCTTATAGCTGTCTTTTGCTATATCATAGAGCATTTCATATGCTTTGCCGGGCTCCATCCAATGGTTTGTAGGGCCGGCATCTTCCTCTTTCTTTGAGCAGATAAGAGTTCTGTCTTCAACACGAGCAACATCGTTGGGAGCTGTTCTGTGATACAGGCATCCCGGAAGTAAATCCTCATTTAATTTACGCATCTCACCTGACTTGCAAGCTTCTTCACGAAGCTTTTCGAGCTGCTCTTCGCTGCCGTCGATCCAAATGATCTCATCAGGCTTAACAAGAGCTGCTTTTTCGTCAATCCATGACAAAATGCTTTTGTTAGTTGTAAGTGCTGCCATAGTATTATCTCCTTTTAACTAATTCGGCACAGCCGAAATATTTAACTGATTCAGACGGATTTTCAGGGTTTCCCCAACCTCCGTCATTATGAATAATTATAGTCTAAATCTTTCATTCTGACAAGTGAAAAAGTGTTAAATAGTTGTCAATATTTATCGTATTTTTGATGAACAATAAACAAATAGAAATGATATGACAAGCATCACTTAATGATATGGCAAAAGTTATTGAACATTGTCGATATCAAGCGTTGCTTTGGCATTTAATGTCATATCGCCGCGAGTGCCGGAAACGTATTCAAAATACCCTTGCGCCCCGACCATTGCCGCGTTGTCTCCGCACAGCGAAAGCTCGGGAAAATAGATTTTTATATTTTTCTCTTTTGCAAGAGAGAGCATACGTTCTCTCAAAACAGAATTAGCGGAAACACCGCCTGCCAAAACAAGCTTTTCGTATCCGGTAGAGTCAAGAGCTTTTCTGACATTGTCTTCCAAAGAATCCACAACAGCCTTTAAGAACGACGCTCCGACATCGGGTACGCTGACAGTCTCTCCTTTTTGTTCCGCATTATGAATCAGGTTGATTACCGAAGTTTTAAGCCCCGAAAAGCTGAAATCAAGCGGCGAACCGTCAACGTGCGGTCTTGGAAATTTATATGAGTCGGGATTTCCGCTCTTTGCAATTTTGTCAAGATTCACGCCGCCCGGATAATCAAGTCCCAATGTACGTGCAGCCTTATCAAGCGCCTCACCCGCCGCATCGTCTCGCGTTCTGCCGAGAATTTTAAAATCAGTATAATCCTTAACTTCTGTTATCAATGTATTTCCACCTGAGACAACAAGGCATAAAAACGGCGGTTTTAAATCCTCATATGTTAAATAATTGGCGGCAATATGAGAACGAAGATGATGTACGGGAACCAACGGCACTCCGGACGAAAGAGACAAACCCTTTGCGTAATTTACGCCGACAAGTAATGCGCCTATCAGCCCCGGTGCATAGGTTACTGCTATGGCATCAATATCTGACATTTTGCAATTTGCGTCGGATAACGCTTGTTTTGTAACCGCACATATTGCTTCAGTGTGCATTCTTGAAGCTATTTCAGGCACTACACCGCCGAATATTTTATGTTTTTCAATCTGTGTCGCCACTACCGATGAAACTGTTTTTCTGCCGTTTTCTACAACGGCAGCCGCAGTTTCGTCGCAAGAGCTTTCTATTCCGAGAATTAACATTAAATCACCACATTCCATTAAAAAGACTGACGTTCAGTTGTTTCTTATAAATATTTTGTCATTATCAACGCATCTTCACGCGGATTTTCGTAAAAATTTTTCCTGACGCCTAATTTTTCAAAACCCAACTTACCGTAAAGCGATATTGCCGGTGTATTTGAACACCTGACTTCAAGAGAGACAAATTCTGATTTTGCCTCTTTTGCCAAATCGATAAGCTTCGAGAGCAAGCCAACAGCCACACCTTTTCTTCTGTATTTGTTTTTTACAGCGACATTGGTTATATACACTTCGCCGGAAACAAAGTATGAGCCGACATAGCCTGCCGTTTCGCCGTTGATTTCAACCAAAATAAACCGTGCATTCGCATTTTGGAGTTCTTCGGAAATTGATTTAATACTCCACGGCACGCTGAAACACTCTTTTTCAAGCTCATACACCGGTATAACATCATCTTCCGACATAAAGTGAAACGACAAGTTTTCGTTATCATTACGCTTTGGCATCATACCAGCTCTTTCCCGAATGTGCATCGCTCTTTAACAGAACTTTCATCTTACAGGCATTTTCCATTTCTTCTTTTACAATCAATTCGGCCTTGGATTGTTCATCGGCAGGAGCCTCTACTATAAGTTCATCGTGAATCTGTAATATCAGACGTGCGTTAAGTTTTTCTTCTTTAAGTCTTGTATAGACCCTTATCATGGCAATTTTGATAATATCGGCAGCCGTTCCCTGTATCGGCATATTTCTTGCCACCCTCTCGCCAAATGCTCTCAGCATACCGTTTGAAGAAGAGAGTTCCGGAAGATACCTGCGTCTCCCGAACAAGGTTTTGACATATCCGTTCTTTTTGGCTTCTTCTACGACTTCGTTCATATATCGGTCAACACCGGAATAATGGTGCAGATAGTCCTTAATATATCGGTCAGCCTCAGCTCTGCTGACGCCTATATCCTTTGCCAAAGAAAATGCACCTATACCGTACACTATACCGAAATTAACCGCTTTGGCACGACTTCTCATAAGCGGAGTTACCATTTGCAAGGGCATTTTAAATACCTGCGACGCCGTAATAGCATGAATGTCATCGCCGTTATTGAACGCATCAATCATAGCTTTGTCATCGGCAATATCAGAGAGAACCCTTAATTCTATCTGCGAATAATCCGCATCGACAAATACTTTACCGTCATCGGCGATGAAGAACTTTCTCATTTCCCTGCCGAGTTCTGTCCTGACAGGAATATTCTGAAGGTTCGGTTCTGTAGACGAAATACGACCGGTTCTTGTCTCGGTCTGATTAAACGTCGAGTGGATTCGTCCGTCGGCGGCTATTTCTTTAAGCAAGCCGTCACAATATGTGGACTTCAGCTTTGTGTAGGTTCTGTACTCCAAAATAAGATTGACGATTTCATAATCATCGGCAAGTTTTTCGAGAACCTCGGCATTTGTGGAAAATCCGCTTTTTGTTTTCTTTTTAGTCGGTATGGCAAGCTTAACAAAAAGAATTTCGCCGAGCTGTTTCGGAGAATTTATGTTAAATTCTTCCCCGGCAAGTTCATATATGCGACTCTGCAGTTCTTTTATTCTCTCACCGAGCATATCTCCGAAAGCTTCAATGCCGCTTTTATCTACTTTAACACCGATTTTTTCCATAGAGGCAAGAACCTCTGCCAACGGCAATTCAATGCTGTTTAAAAGTTCTGTTTGATCTCTTTCCTCCAACAATGCAGAAAGTTTCACCGTAAGAGGATATACTGTTTCGGAGAGTGCCGAAAATCCCCCGTCGGATTCATAGTACACATTGTACTCTGCCGCCAATTTTTCAATGTCATAATCCTTAGCCGACGGATTGAGCAGATACGCCGCGAGCATTAAATCCATTTTTACATTTTTAATCTCAAATCCGTGAGAAAATGCATATGCATACAGCGGCTTTATATTAAAAGTATATTTTTCTGTGTTTTCGTCCTCAAGAATGTTTATAAAGGCTTCGACCTCGCTGTCATTCTCAGTATTCACTTCACATATGACATTGCCGTTGCAAGCGACAAGATTTTCAAATCTACCGTCTTTAACAGAGTATACAAAGTAAATCTTATTTGCTTTTAACGAAAATTTATTTAAGCTGTTTACCCTTTTATATTCCTTTACAGCGGTATTTTCTGACTTAACGCTATTCGTGGCGGTATTTAAGCCGATTTTGTCTATCAGTTTATACATTTCAAGAGACCGCAAAACAGACAAAGCCTCACTCTTGTCTCCCCCGTCCGGAACATAAAAAGAGTAATCGGTCTCAATCGGAACACTTTTACAAATTTCGCCGAGCTTATAGCTCATAAAAGCCGAGTCTTTATCGTTTTTCAACTTATTGCGTAAAGATTCCCTTATGTCAATAGTATCAATGTTATCATAAATATTCTGTATTGAACCGAACTCGGAAATAAGACTCTGAGCCGTTTTTTGCCCGACACCCGAAACTCCGGGGATATTATCGGAGCTGTCTCCCATAAGCGCCTTAATGTCAATCAATTGATGAGGAGTAACACCGTAATCATCTTTAATTCTTTTAATATCGTAAATATTGGTCTCGGGTCTGCCCATTTTTGTTGACGCAAGCAATACCTTTACATTATCACCGACAAGCTGTAAACTGTCACGGTCTCCTGTGGCAATATAGCATTCGTCTCCGTCCTTACAGGAAAAAGCAAGAGTGCCGAGAATATCGTCGGCCTCATACCCTTCTTTTGTTACCATCTTATATCCGAGCGCCTTAAGCAGTTCTTTAAGAACGGGCATCTGTTCCGCAAGCTCAGGCGGCATAGGCTTACGTCCCGCCTTATACTCATCATACATTTTGTGCCTGAATGTGGGCGCCTTTAAATCGAAAGCGAACGCAACGCTGTCGGGATGAACCTCGTCGCACAGCTTATAAAATATATTCATAAACCCATAAATGGCATTGGTATATCTACCATCCTTGGTTGTAAGAAGCTTTATTCCGTAAAAGGCACGGTTAATAATACTGTTCCCGTCCAAAACCAGCAGTTTCATTTGACATTCTCCTAATAAATTATCAATTTATTGTATCATAAAACACTTACGAATGCACTATATTTTTAAGTTGTTAATATTTTTAGTATGTGATATACTTTATAAAAAACTATTGAAAGCTGTTATTATGAATATAGGAGATTTACACATAGAAGGATTTGCGGCATTAGCGCCTATGGCAGGAGTTGCCGACAGAGCGTTCAGAGAAATTTGCAGAGGTTACGGCGCCGCTTTTACAGAGAGCGAAATGATAAGTGCCAAGGCGCTGTCCATGGGCGACAAAAAATCATATGAACTTATGCATATAACAAACAGTGAACGCCCGACAGGTATACAATTATTCGGAAATTCACCTGAAGTTATAGAAAAAGCAGTGAAATCGGTTGAAACCGAAGGCCCTGATTTTATTGACTTTAACTTCGGATGTCCCGCACCGAAAATAGCCGGCAACGGCTCCGGCTCAGCTCTTTTGAAAACACCCGATGTAATCGGAGAAATACTGAAAAGCGCCTCCTCTGTTGCGAATAAACCTATAACCGCAAAAATCAGAATCGGTTGGGATAACGAAACAAAAAATGCTGTTGAAACGGCAACGATGATTGAAAAAAACGGTGCGGTCGCAATTACGGTACACGGAAGAACACGCGCACAAATGTATGCGCCACCCGTTGATACGGAAGCTATTCGCGAAGTAAAGAATGCCGTTTCGATACCCGTAATCGGCAACGGCGACATTACAGACGGACAAAGTGCGGCACTTATGTTTGAAAAAACAAATTGCGACTTGCTGATGGTTGGCAGAGGCGCTCTCGGCAGACCGTGGGTTTTCGCACAAATAAACGCTTATATGACAGAAGGCAGGATTTTACCCGAACCGCCCGTTTCGGAACGTATGCGCGTTATGGTAAACCACGTAAAAAAAATATGCGAATATAAGGGAGAAAAAACCGGCATAAAGGAAGCCCGTAAGCACGCCGCATGGTATATAAAAGGCATAAGGAACGCCGCCGAATATCGCCAAAGCGTTGGACTCCTTGAGAGCATTGAGCAGCTCGAAGAAATAGCGTATAAAATATCAATATCAAATTAATACTTTTGCTTCAAAACACGAAAACAGCCGCCATAAGGCGGCTGTTTTTTTATACAATGTTGCTTTGAAGAATTTATCATCTTAATATGCCTATGGTAATAATTTCAAAAGGCTTATAATCAATTTCGTCTGTCAAATACAGTTTATCTTCAAGCATATTAAGAACATAAACCTGCTGCGGAAATTTCATTTTTCCGCGTCTGCCGTCCTGTTCGGATAAACGGACAACGACCATTTCGCCGCTTTCGGAAATTTTCATCGCCTGCAAGAACATTCCGTCAAATGTATTTTGGCATGAAACATCAGCCATTGTCAGCGGAATATTAAATTCAAACGCGATTTCATTTATATGAGCGTCAACCGCCGAACCTGAATGCGGATAAATGAGGTAAGCAAAGCTGTGCTTGCCTATGTCGCTTTCGGGGTCCGGCCGCTCGGTAGCGCGAAGCAAGCTAAGCGATAAAGTGTTTTCCGAAATTCCTATTCCGTATTTTGAATCGTTTATCACAGCTATGCCGCCGTCAGTTTCCGAAACATCAAACCATTTGTGATGGCAACATTCAAATCGGGCGCTTTGCCATGAAGTGTTTTTGTGAGTTTCACGCGCAATAAATCCCGCACCGGTATCACAAAGGACATTACGACTTAAAACATTCGGAGAAAACAGTACCTTAGCAAGCTTATGCTTTTCATGCCAATCCACATTGTTTTCGACTTCAATTTTTGGGGAACGTCTGAAAACTCTGATTATCCTTTCCCATTTACTGTTTTCGGTGCCGAGCGTTGCTCTAAATGAACAAACCTCACCGCTTTTTTCCGTAAGCTTCAGCGGAGAAACTACCTTTAGCGGAATTTTTTTATCGGTATAATTCGGTAAAATATCCCATGCATCATACACGCCCGGATTATCCGCATATATTTCAAGGCGATTAAACACTCCGCTTACCCACTCCCTGTCAAGTTTCTTATCATACAGGCCGATGATAGAACCGTCAGAAGCAAAACTGATTTTATAAAACGGAGTTTCTGCCGAATTGCCTGACACGCTGCACCATTCATCGGCGAATACTTTGTCCGGTTTATCGATAACGGCGCAGTCAAGAGGCGCTATGTTGGGCACAGTCCAAAATCCCTTTTTCCCGAATCTTGTCTCGGTTCCGTTCTCGTCCTCAAAGAAAGTCAGCTCTTTACGCTTAAAGTTAAGTGAATTAAAATGAGCTTCACCGTAGCCGATAATTCCATTCAGGGTTTTATCTATATATGCATAATCTGCCAAGGCATCATTATAAACAGGGTTTATATGACTGCCGGGTAAAATATCATGAAATTGATTTATAAGAAGCTTTTTATAGCATTCCTTGAGTTTTTCTCCGGGATAATCAAAACCCGACATTGCACGCAATGTGGAAATAATTTCCGCCTCACGTATTTTATATTCAAGCTTTCTGTTTAATTTTTTTAAGTTTGCCTTTGTGGTGAATGTTCCCCTGTGCATTTCAAGGTACAGTTCACCGTCCCACTTAGCGAGAGAAGTATTGCCTTTAAGATTTTTTTCTAAGAATTCAGCCCCACCCATATGCTTTGTTTTAGGCATAACGGAAATTTTATCAAAACGCCTCATAACTTCAAGCATTTCTTCGGTAACACCGCTTCCGCCGTCGCCGTAGCCAAACATCGACATTGTTTGTCCGCCCGAATTTTTATCTTGATATGCTTCCCAATTTTCTTGTATTTGGCTCGGCATATTCCATGTAATAAAGTGTGTGGGCGGCACGCACGCGTATACTTCGCTGCCGTCTATTCCTTTCCAAATAAAATTATTGTGAGGAAAACGGTTGGTGTCGTTCCAAGTGGACATTTTATTCGAGACGAAATAGTCCGCTCTGCATTTTTTCAGTATTTGAGGCAGTATCCAACTGTTACCGAAAACATCGGGAAGCCAGCAGTTGTTTATGGTTTTTCCGAAATTCTCTCTGAAAAACAGTTGACCGTAAAAGCACTGTCTTATTAAGCTCTCGGCTGACGGGATATTGCAATCAGGCTCGATATACATAGCTCCTACAGGTTCAAATCTTCCCTCTTTAACTCTTCTTTTGAGTTCTTCAAAGACCTCGGGATAGTACTGCTTTAAGGATTCATAAGTATATGCCTGAGTATGCGTATATTTAAATTCTGGGTATCTGTCCATGAGGCGAAGCTGTATCAAAACAGTACGCAAGTTCTTTTGAACAGCATGAATTCTGCGCCAATAATACGCTATATCAAGATGCGAATGCGCAACAAGTGCAACATCGCCGCTGCCCTTATAGTCTTTATTTGCGAAAATGACATCATTGATATATTTTTTTGCTTCTTTTATCCCGGTAGGTCTGCTGTCCGTGTCAAAATCAATCAGATTAAGCGCATTGTTCAGCTCGGTATTTACAAATTTTCGGTAGTCCTCGTTGAACAATTCCGACTTTGCTATATCCAAAAGCGTTTCTATATCGTACACAAGACTTTGTACATCACGGTCAATTGTTATGAGGTACGCACCGTTAAAAATCTGCCTGCAACCGCGAACCGCTAACGACTCCGGATTTCTCTCGTCATCGGGTTTGGAACGGTTGTATCCCTGCATTTCAAATTTAATTTTACCGGGAGTGCCTATATACGGGGTAAGAAGCACTCTGTCTCGGTTTGGGTCGATCCCCCCCACAAACTTACCGTTAGCCTTAACGATAAGTTCGGCGGCCGTTTTGAGATAAAGCCAAAGTTCTTTGTTTTTTAAACTGTCGGGCACTTCCGTTTCTGCTTTTATAAACGCTGTGCCGTCCGGTGTAAAATACATATCTCCCTTTTTCAGCGGTCTGAATTCGTCGGAATAAAACTCATAGTTGTTTTCCGTAACCTGACGGGCATCTTTGATAGCTATATTATCTATCGGTAATTTGTCATTTATAATATATCTTTTGAGCCAACCGAACCTGAGATCATTCCATTCTTCGGGGCGCATACTGCGCCTGACGACTTTAATATGTGCCATAATTACTCCTCTCAGTTATCCCAAAAATACGGTTTTTTGCGCACTGCCTTTATTTTTACGGACTTACCCGTATTTTTCAGCACTTCTTCCGATATCCAGTCAACGCATCTGTTCAGGATAAGGCATTTAGAACATTCTCCTCTGAAAACCAAAGTTAAAGTTCCGTCCTCAGACAAGGACTCAAATTCAACCTCACCGCCGTCTCCCTGAATTTTAGGCCTTATTATTTTTTTTATATATGTTTCAATATCCGTGCCCATTATTCCGTTTATAATTGTTCGGATATTCTGAAGCGAACGCTCGCATGTTGAAGAGTCGATACCCCTTATTGAATAATAAATTTTTAATTTCGGCTCGGTACCCGATGGTCTGACGGCAATCCAAGAACCGCCTTTAAGAAAAAACTTTAAAACATTTGATTTCGGCAAATCTCCGACGCCCGTACTATAGTCCTTAACATCTGTGATGTTTGGGAAAACGGTTGCTTTATTTGCCCTGAAATACGACATAATATTCTTTATGCGTGCGGCACCGTCTTTCCCTTTCAGGACAAAAGAATCAAGCGAATCAAGATAAAAACCGTATTCTGCATAAAGCACGTTTAAAGCATCTGCCAATGTCATTTTATGCTTTTTATAATATGCAGCCATCTCACATATTAACATCGAAGCGACAACCGCATCTTTATCACGCGCATATGTGCCGACGAGATAGCCGTAGCTCTCTTCATAACCTATTAAAAACTCGTTTTCGCCTGTTTTTTCATACTTGGTAATCTGATCGCCGATGTATTTAAATCCCGTTAAAGTCTCAACAACATTCAAGCCGTTTTTCCGTGCAATTTCCGCACCCAAATCATTGGTAACTATCGTTTTAACAAGCGTTGACTTCGGATTTAAGCTTTGTTTTTTAAATTTAAGATAAAAATCCACGAGCAATGCTCCGGTTTGATTGCCGGTAAGCAAAATATATATTCCGTTATGCAAAACGCCAACGCCTACTCTGTCGCAGTCCGGATCGGTACCTATAACCAAATCGGCGTTCTCACTTTCCGCCTTTTTAAGTGCCAGGTTAAGAGCGTCTTTTTCTTCGGGATTAGGTGATCTGACTGTTGTAAAATTACCGTCGGCAATAGCCTGCTCTTTAACAACGGAGATGTCAAATGACATATCGGACAATACTTTCCTGACAGGAATATTGCCCGTCCCGTGCAAGGGGGTATAAACAACCTTTAAGTCAGATGTTTCTTTGTAAACAGCCATCTTTTCGACTTCCGAAATATAGCTGTTCAGCACTTCGTCGCCGATATAAGTCAAGAAACCGTTCGACAGCGCCATATTCAAATTCATATGCTTTACGGACTTTATATCTTTAACATTATTGATATACGATATAACCTTATCGGCATATCGCGGAACAAGCTGACAGCCGTATTTATCATACACTTTATAACCGTTGTATTCTTTCGGATTGTGACTTGCGGTAATAACTATTCCGGCATTACATTTTAAATATCTTACGGAAAAAGAAAGTACGGGAGTAGGCATTATCTCCTCGAAAAGAAAGGTCTTGATACCGTTGTAACACAATACTTCGGCGGCATATTCCGCAAAAGCCTTTGAATTATTGCGTGAATCATATGCAATAACAACGCTTTTATCACCCGTGAACTCGTTTTTTAAATACTCACAGAGACCCTTTGTAGCCTTACTGACTGTATACTTATTCATCCTGTTGGCTCCGGCGCCCATAACGCCTCTCAAGCCTCCGGTACCGAATTCAAGATCTTTATAAAATCTATCCTCAATTTCTTTTTCATCAGTTATTGATTCAAGTTCTTTTTTTGTATCCTCATCAAACGTAAGCCAATACTCATATTTTTCGCGAATGTCCAAGTTGTTCATCTCCGAAAGCTTTTTATTGATTTTAACACAAGGCTACCGCCTCGTCAAACAAATTAAATATTGTTTTTACTTGATATTATGCTATAATGAGAAAAACATATATTAAACGGATTAAGCTTTTAAAAGTTCTTACGGAACAATAACAAGGAGGAAACCATGGAAAAATTCAAACTCAATATAGAATACAAGGTCGGAAAAGCTGTTTTCTCCACCAATCTTTTTGAAACAGAGCATTTCAAAATTTCTTATAAAGCAACAAAAAGCCACATTATACTTAATATGGCTTCATTTGTTCCGCTTGAAATTTTAAACCTTACTGCAACCGTGCCATACACATTCAAAGCAGACAGCAGAATTTTTGCTAACGGGTATCAGTCATGGACCGAATGTAGGGAAATGTTTAAAGATGATAAACAGTCACACACATTCGGCCCCACAAGCTTTGCTTACAGGCACTCGCTCCTCGGAGCCGCAGGTTCGTACACATTTGATGACAATGTCAGCCGACGCGGCGTCTTTCAGGGATTTTCTTATATGTATGTAAGGAACGGTGAAGAATACGACCTTTTTGCATCTCTTACAGAGAGAACCGGTTATACAATATTTACCGCCGATTTGAACAATAATATGATAACCGTGCAAAAAGACCTTGAAGGAGTAACCGTTGACGGCGAATATGAAATTTTGAATTTTGCCGAATACGTAGGGAACGAGAACTTTGTTTTTGATAAATGGTTTGATGAGCTTAATATACCAAAGTCTTTTGCTACCCCAAAAAACGGATACACCACATGGTATAACTATTACGGTAAAATCAATGAAAAAATTGTGTCCGACGATCTTGAGGCTTTATCAAAGGTCGACGCAGATATCGACATATTCCAGATTGACGACGGCTATCAATCGGCAACCGGTGACTGGCTTTCAATTGACAGTAAAAAATTCCCGAGCGGAATGAAGTCTGTTGCCGATAAAATACATTCAAAAGGAATGCTTGCGGGTCTTTGGTTGGCTCCTTTCGGTGTACAATTCACATCTAAAACCGCCACACAGCACCACGATTGGCTCATCCGCAGAAAGAACGGACATCCCGTGACATGCGGAGTAAACTGGGGCGGATTTTATGCACTTGATATTGAAAATCCGGAAGTCAGAAATTATATTAAAAACTTTTTTGACGTTATACTGAATGATTGGGGTTTTGACTTAGTTAAGCTTGACTTTTTATATGCTGCCGCAATAATACCGAATCATGGCAAAAGCCGCGGTCAGCTTATGTGTGAGGCTATGGATTTTCTGCGCGAATGTGTGGGAGAAAAAATGATACTCGGTTGCGGCGTTCCCTTGATGCCTGCGTTCGGAAAAGTTGATTATTGCCGTATCGGTGCGGATATGGGGCTTAGTTGGAAAGTTCCGTTCTTTGCAAACAGAGAATTTATTTCAACATATCACACTCTCGGCAATTCGATATTCCGCAGGCAGCTCGACGGCAGAGCATTTCTCAATGACCCGGACGTTTTCCTTTTGAGAGATGAAAATATCCATTGCACGTTTGAGCAACGCAAGATAATAGCCACCGTAAACAAAGTTTTCGGCAGTGTTCTGTTCACATCGGATAATGTCGGAAAATATAACGACGAGCAAATGTCTGTACTTCTCGACACATTTAGAAAGAGCAAAATCGATGTTAAAAGCGCCGAATTTTTAAGCGAGAACAAACGAATAATGAAATTCGTGTACACACAGGACGGTACCGAGCACACATTCAAGTTTAATATTGATAAAGGTACAATAGTATAAAAGGGAATCCGCAGAGCCGTGGCTCTGCGGATTTTAAGTAAACGGCGAAATTATTTACATTTTTAAACAGTGGTATTTTTCTCCGTCAAGTGTTTTCCAAATAAACTCTTCATTTTCAAGAAGCATATATCCGTGAGCACTGTTTTCTTTCGGAATTGAAACCGAACCCGGATTCAGATAAAAATTATTTTCTCCGAACTCTTCCCATGCGGGAATATGAGTGTGACCGTGGAGCAAAATATCACCGCTGCAAAGCGGCGGAAGGTTATTCAAATTGAAATTATGACCGTGAGTTGCATAAACGAGCCTATCGCCTTCCGGTATTATACAGTAATCTGCAAGTATCGGGAAGTTGAGAACCATTTGGTCTACTTCGGTATCGCAGTTGCCGCGCACGCAAAAAAGCCTGTCTCTAGCGCCGTTAAGCATAGAAATAACCTTTTTCGGTGCATACTCTTCCGGTAAATCGTTTCTCGGTCCGTGATATAAAATATCACCGAGTAAAAGAAGTCGGTCAGCTTTTTCGCAGTCAAACGCCTTCAATAATTTTCTGCAATACAGCGCCGAACCGTGTATGTCGGAGGCTATCATAAGTTTCATTTTACCACATCCGTTTAAACAAGCGGCAGGCCGCCACCTGCCACTTGTTTTTTGTTATTTTGTTTCGAGGACAACCTTATCGCCGTCTGCGGACAAGTTAATTGCCTTTAACGGTTTATCATAATTATCGACTAAATAATTTGATATTTTGTCTTCAACATTACGTCGGATAACATTTCTGAGATCTCTTGCGCCTCTTACGGTACCATCCATTTTTGAAACCAAAAGAGCCGGAATATCGTCGCTGTAACCGAACGATATACTTTTTTCCTTGAGAGAATCGGAAAGTTCCGAAAGCATCAGTTTCGCAATATCTTTATAGTTATCCTCAGTCAACTCATTAAATACAACTATTTCGTCAACTCTGCCTATAAATTCGGGTCTTAAAAACTCCCTTAGCCCCTTAATAGCATTTTCTTTTTTTATATCGGACGGAGCTTTAGCAAAGCCGAGTGCACTTTCTCTTCTTTCGCTGCCGGCATTAGAAGTCATAATAATAACGGTATTTGCAAAGCTGACAGTTCTTCCGTGAGCGTCATTGGTCTTTCCTTCGTCAAGAATCTGCAAAAGTATATTCATAACATCCGGATGAGCTTTTTCAATCTCATCAAACAGAATAATGGAATACGGCTTTCTTCTGACCTTTTCGGTTAATTGACCTGCCTCGTCATATCCCACATATCCCGGAGGAGAACCGATAAGTCTTGATACGGAGTGCTTTTCCATAAACTCCGACATATCAAGTCTGATAAGAGTTTCGGGTGTATCAAACAGCTCTTTTGAGAGCAATTTTACAAGTTCGGTTTTTCCGACGCCGGTAGGACCGACAAATATAAATGAAGCGGGTCTTCTCTGAACGGACAACTGTACCCTGTTGCGCTTTATGGCTGCAACCACAAGGTCCACAGCTTCATCTTGACCGATGAGATGTGCTTTAAGTCTATCTTCAAGCCCGGCAAGGCGCTTGATGTCGCCCTCCATAACTTTGGTTACGGGAATCCCTGTCCAAAGATTTATAACCTTTGCCAAATCTTCCTCTTTTACATCGTTATGAGAAGCTTTTTCTTTTAATTCATCTTCTTTTCCGTCATAAGACAACAACTCGGTCTTGACAGTAGCCAAATCCTTATAAACCTTGTCGCGTTCGGTATCATCTGTGGTTGTTTCTGCCTTAGATGTAAGCTCTTCCTCTTCGCTCTTTAATTCATCGCGCTTTTTAAGGAATATCTCATAATCGCTTATAGCCTTGTTTCTTAGGTTCGCACAAGTGCAAGCTTCATCAAGCAAATCTATGGCTTTATCGGGCAAAAATCTGTCGGTAATGTATCTTTCGGACAAAGTAACGGCACGATAGACCAAATCATCAGAGATTTTTACTTTATGATAGTCCTCGTAATATTTCTTTATTCCGAGTAACATATCATACGTATCGTTGATTGACGGTTCTTCTACCTTAACGGGCTGGAAACGGCGTTCCAACGCTGCGTCTTTTTCAATATTGTTACGGTACTCATTAAAGGTTGTCGCACCGATAACCTGTATTTCACCGCGTGAAAGAGCAGGCTTTAAAATATTGGCGGCATTCATTGTTCCTTCGCTGTCACCCGTTCCGACAAGATTGTGAACCTCATCGATAAAGAGGATAATATTACCCTCGTTTTTAACTTCTTCTATAAGGCCTTTAATACGACTCTCAAACTGACCGCGGAATTGAGTTCCGGCAACCAAAGCGGTAAGGTCCAAAAGATGAATTTCCTTGTTGGCTATTTTGGCAGGGACGTCGCCTGCGGCAATTTTCAGAGCGAGACCTTCGGCAATAGCGGTCTTACCGACGCCCGGCTCACCTATAAGGCAGGGATTGTTCTTTGTTCTGCGGCACAAAATTTGAATTGTTCTGTAGATTTCCTTATCTCTGCCGATAATCCTGTCAAGCTTGCCCTCTCTCGCCCGTTCCGTAAGATCGGTGCAATAAAGGTTCAAATATTTTCTTTTTTTGTTTTTTGTACCTTTTTTCTTTTTTCCTTTGGTATTATCACCGTCGTCCGATGTATCTTCGGTCTCCGAGCCGTCGGAACTGTCTTCGGTATCATCATTTTTTCCGGGGAACATTCCCTGTAAAAACGACAACGGCAAAGCACCGCCGGGTTGAAATCCCTCCATACCGTCGGGATTTTCCATCATCTGATTCATCTGCTCGGCAACATCATTCATCTCATCTTCCGAGATGCCCATTTGGTCCATTATCTGCTTTACGGGACCGATGTTCAGCTCCATAGCGCATTTAATGCAAAGACCCTCATTGATGGTTTTGTCGCCGTCGATTTTTGAGATGAAGAATACAGCAGGATTTTTATGACATCTGCTGCACAACATATTTTTGTTCATCTGATTGTTAATCCTCTTTCTTAGTTTGCTTTTTTAGTTTTCTCTCTTTAAACTGCTGCACAGTATTGGGAACATAGCTGAGAAGAGCGGCAAATGTCAAAAGAGCAGCAATTATTACAAGAACTATCATAACAGGATCGGGAAGTGTGAAATACGCCCTGAGAGCTCCGACCTCCGGACCGAATGCAATAACAAGAATCATAACGCCGTAAAACGCCGTTGTAGCCACCTTGCCCCACATTACCGCAGCACTCGGGCGAAGACCTATACCTATCATAGCCGCACCTACGAGCACCATAAGCAGTTCCTTAGCGATAAAGAAAAGGAACACCCATTTAAACCATTTCATAGTGGGATTGGTCGATTTATTGAACTCAAGGAAAAGCACAACGGCTATTGTCATCTGCGTTAGCTTATCTGCTATGGGGTCAAGTATTTTGCCAAGCTCGCTGACCTGATTAAAGCGACGGGCTATTTTGCCGTCAAACAAATCAGTAAGTCCGGACACGGCAAGAACTATTACCGCCGCCAACACATGGTCATGATAAAACAACACTCCGAATATCGGAATTAAAATTATTCTGATAAGCGATAAAAGATTGGGAACCGTAAGGCAGCCCGTAAACAGTCTTTTTAGATTTTCTTTCATAAGTTTACCCCTTAAATAGTTATTTTAATATTTTGATTGGATTAATGTTTCACCCGATTGGAACAACACTATGGTTCTGTATAAATGTAATAATAGCAGAATTATTTACCGCTTCATAAAAAGAAGTGTTTTGTTTGCAGTTCGCGGATAAGAGCAGCAGAATAATGCTGATAAAATATACCGCGATTAGCCCTTTAAGTATACCGAAAACACCTCCCAAAACAGTATTTGCCGTCCCTATAAGGGGCAACCTGCATATTTTATTAAGCCATTTTGCCGCTACACTCAAAATGAGCGACAAAACTATGCTCAAAAGCAAAAACATAATAGGTGACAACACCGTTACGGCTATCGGTTTTGCAACATCGGCGCTCAGTTTTTCCGCCGCATCGTTTCCCGAAAAATCGCCGTTTAAAATTTCGGAGGTAACAGAACTTTCCTCCGGGTCGGTTCTCAATATGTAGTTCTTAATAAATCCCGGTAAATTTTCGACTACGGCAAAAGCCTTAACGTCGCCGTCCGCCGCATTCGAATTTTCCAAAAGAGTAACTGCTATTTTTTCCGTAATATGCGGTCCTATAAAAGTATCATAGAAACTGTTTGCCACGGGCTTACACAAATTTGCTGCCAAAATAACGGCAACCGCAAAAACCATGACCTCCAAAAGTGTGACCAGAAAGCCTCTTTTTGCCGAAACAACAAGAAAAATCAATATAACAATCAAAAGCGCTATATCTATATAAATCCCCAAATCATCACCGCCGTTACAAATATTATACTACCATACAAAAGCCTAAAAAACAAATTAACAAAGTGTTAATTATCATTAGTGACTGCCGTAGTTTCATCTTTGGAATTGCCGTTTGTTTTATATGACGAAATCTTGGACGTAGAATACACATAAGTATTAGCCCCGTCCGTAAAACAGCGTATACCGTCGCTGTCAACCGAATGTCTGCTGACTTCGGCACCCTTCATATCATAACAAATCAACTCGGAATCAGTCAGTACACTTACGTGTTGATTATCACTAGAAACCGATTTAACGGCACTTGTTATATCGGCAGTAAACAATTTATCGCCGGTTCTGTTATACACATTTAAAATTTTAGCTGAAGAACTGCCGTATTTTGAAAGCACCGATACTACAACATTATTGTCGGAAACAGATATCCGCGAAAGCGAATTCAAAGAAAGGTCTTCGTCCTGCTTATCCGTTTTATTTTTTATAACGGATAAGACATTCTCACCCGTTATAAGAAGTGTATCTCCACTTAAGAAATTCACTCCCGATACTATATCCGAGCCGAAATCAAATTCACTTACAGCCTCTTCATATGAAAAATCGAAAATGAGCACCCTCGAATAAAGTTCACCGTTTTCAGCCCCGACAACGGATACTGCGGCAAGCTTACCGTTATCGGAAATATCAATTGCAACTATGTTTTCTTTTGCACATTTCCAGCTGAAAATCACTTTTTGGTTTTTATTGTAAACCGTTAAATCAGACTGGGAATTTGTGCCGCGCGTAGCAACTGCCGAAGTACCGTTTTTGCCTATCGCCGCCGACATTATTTTCTTTTCCGTTGTGCCCTCATACAGAGTTTTTGTCTTGGACATAATTTTAAACGTATTACCGCCTACATCCGCAAGCAATACTCTGCCGGAGTTCTCGTAGCACACGGGAGTCGAATATGTATGCTGGATTTCACTTACCTTACGGGCGGTGGAATCAAGCACAACGGTTGACGAGTCGTTTATAAGGATAAGGTCCGAGCCTATTGCCTTAACATCTTTCACCTGCAAGCTGTCAAACGAATAAGGATATCCGTCTCCGCGTTTTGTTCCGGAGACCACAGACGATATATAATCCCCTACGGAAGAAAATGTAATATTTCCGAACTTATCGGCAACGATAAACAGCAAAATCAGTATTACCAATACGGTCGATAACGATTTTATCAATTTAATTATACGGTCCTGCCCCTTAGTCTTTTTTCTTGCAGGCGCTTTTTTCTCGCCGTCTTTCATGATACACCTCGTGTTCAGTCGTAATTTACACGATTAAGATAGAGACCGTCCGGCGCCGCCGTAGCACCGGCAAGATTTCTGTCTTTGCTTTCTATTATTTGCGGAATACTGCCCTGCTCTATCTTTCCGCGATTTATGTCCAAAAGAGTCCCGACCATTATTCGCACCATGTTATAGAGAAATCCGTCGGCCTCAAAAGTGAACTCAACAATTTCGTTGTTTCTTATTACAGAAGCCTTTTTTACCGTACGTACTTTGCTTTCCACATTGCTGCCTGCGGCACAAAACGCGGAAAAATCATACATACCGACAAAGCTTTGCGCTTCGCCGTTCAGCAGCTCCGCATCAATATGATACGGATAATACAGCGCACGCTTAAATAAAAACGGATTTCTGTAATCGCTGTTTAAAATCATATATTTGTATTCTTTTGACGTGCAGTCATATCTTGCATGAAAAGAATACGGCACTTCACCGCAATTCTTTACCGCTATACTCGGCGGAAGCAATGCATTCAGCGCTTTTTTCAGCTTTTCGGGAGGAATATCCGATTCCGTTCTCATATTACAGCAAAACATATTTGCATGAACACCGCTGTCGGTTCTGCTGCAACCTATAATATTCTCTCTTTTGCCGAGTATTTTTTCAATTGTATCCTGCAAAGTTTGCTGAACCGTAACGGCATTATCCTGCACCTGCCAACCGTGATAGTCGGCTCCGTCAAACATTAATGTAATTAAAATATTTCTCATTTCAGAAAAAACATTCCTTTCGGAATTAATCAGATAACGGCAGGCAGGAACTTGTTTGAAACTATAATTCCGGCAGTAAGCAAAACAATAACGGCTATTGCAATATAATCCCTGCCGGCAAGACGCATAACTTTGAGTCTCGTTCTGCCCTCTCCGCCTCTGTAACAGCGACATTCCATCGCAAACGCCAACTCATATGCCCTTCTGAATGAATTTATAAACAAAGGTATAAATACGGGAACAAGAGCTTTTCCGCGCTTGATAATTCCGCCGCTTTCTATATCGGCTCCTCTTGCCTTTTGCGCGGACATTATCTTATCCACTTCGTCTATAAGGGTGGGTATGAATCTTAACGCTATTGTCATCATCATAGCGATTGAATGAACGTTTATTTTAATAACCTTGAGCGGCGAAAACAGACGCTCCATAGCGTCGGTAAGCATTGTAGGCGAAGTTGTATAAGTAAGCATAGAACTTGCTATAACAAGGCATATGATTCGCACCGTGGTAAAGAGCGCCATATAAAGTCCGCCGGTATATAACGAAAACTTACCGATTGTAAAAAGTACAGTTCCGTCTTTATTATAGAAAATCTGTAAAAGCGACGTAATCGCGATAATAATAAATATCGGTTTTACGCTTTTCCAAATCAGCTTAGGTGAAATCTTTGATAAGAAAATTACCGCTATCAACGCAACTACAATAGATGCAAGCGAAACAAAGTTTTTGCACAGAAAAACAATAATAATATATACGAAAGTCAAAACAAATTTTATTCTGGGATCAAGCTTATGAATAACCGAGTTTCCCGGAAAGAACTGCCCTATTGTTATATCCTTAATCAAGATAAAACACCCTCCTCTCTCAAGAGACGTAAAAGCTCAGCCTCGGCGCTTTCGATGGTGTATATATCTGTACGGATATCAATTCCGTTATGTTTTAAATTTAAAAATATCTGTGTAAGCTGCGGAACATTAAGTCCGATTTCCGCAAGGCGCTCCACTTTTGAAAATACTTCGTTTACCGTGCCGAACATCTCAACCTTAGATTTATTCATAACAAGCACCTTATCGGCGCTTTTCGCTACATCCTCCATACTGTGAGAAACAATAATAACCGTACTTCCGGTAGTCTTACGGTAACTTGAAATCATATCAGTAATCATATCACGTCCACGCGGATCAAGTCCTGCCGACGGCTCGTCAAGAATCAAAATTTCGGGTTCCATAGCCATAACACCGGCTATTGCCACACGTCTTTTTTCACCGCCAGACAAATCAAAAGGAGATTTGTTAAGCATATCGGGCTTTAAGCCGACAAATTCAGCAGCCTTTTTCACATGGCTGTCAACATCTTCCTCAGACAAGCCCATATTTTTAGGCCCGAAGGAAATATCCTTGTATACTGTACTCTCGAACAATTGGTACTCCGGATACTGAAAGCAAAGCCCGACTTTAAATCTCGCCTGTCTGCGCGTCACCTTGGATTCGTTAATATTTTTACCGTCAAGTAAAACTTCGCCCGAAGTCGGCGTTAAAAGCCCGTTTAAATGTTGAACCAACGTGCTTTTACCCGAACCCGTATGTCCTATTATGCCGACAAACTCGCCTTTTTCGATTGATATATTTATATTGTCTATTGCGGTTACACGAAACGGCGTTCCGTCGGAATAAACATATGAAAGGTTTTTTGTTTCAAGAATGGGCATTATTTTCTCCTAAGTAATTTTAATATTTCATCCGAAAATTCATCTGCCGAAAGTATGTCTTCGGGAAGCGGAGCTCCTCTCCTGCGTAAATCGTTTGCAAGTTTTGCCGTCTCCGGTACGTCAAGACCGACCTTTTTAAGAAGTTCAGAATTGTGAAAGACCTGTTTCGGTGTCCCGTCCAATATAATTTTTGCGTCATCCATTACGATAACACGATTGGCTAAAACGGCCTCTTCCATAAAGTGTGTTATAAACACAACAGTCATACCCATTTCCCTGTTAAGTTTCAAACATGTGTCCATAACTTCTTTTCTGCCGCGTGGGTCAAGCATCGCGGTGGGTTCATCCAAAACTATACATTCCGGAAGCATTGCAATTATTCCCGCTATTGCCACGCGCTGCTTTTGACCGCCCGAAAGCTTATGCGGCTCGTGACCGCGGTACTCATACATGCCTACGGCTTTTAAAGCATCGTCAACACGTTTCCTAATTTCTTCAGGAGGCACTCCGAGATTTTCCGGTCCGAACGCAACATCTTCCTCGACTATTGTGGCAACAATTTGGTTATCCGGATTTTGAAAGACTACACCTACTGTACGCCTTATGTCATATGACAGGTCCTCGTCTGCGGTATCCATCCCGTTGACGAGTACCTTGCCGCTTTCGGGTATCAAAATCGAATTGGAAAGCTTGGCAAGTGTTGATTTTCCTGAACCGTTGTGACCGAGAATCGCAATAAAATCGCCTTTTTTAAAATTAAGACTGACATTATTCACAACAAGCGGGAGTTTTTCTTCGCCGTCATCTGCCTCATATCGATAAGATACGTTGTGAAATTCAATTATGTTATCGTTTTGCATTTTGACATCCTTAAACCGTTTTTTTATTTGTCCAAATAGCAGACGCCCCACACGGAAGCAACATTCCGGTGCTCGTTACCGGTAATCCGATTTCATCACTCATTACGGTTCCGCCGAATTTTCTTGCAACAGCGGAGCCTAAAATATACTGCATTACAGACGGCGAAAGTCCCGTAGTGTATGAATTTATCAACATCAAAAGAGGATCATCCGACAATACGTCTTTACACAAATCCACAAATCCGTATACTTCATTCTCAAGTTTCCAGACTTCTCCGCCCGGGCCCCTTCCGTAAGAAGGAGGATCCATTATAATTATATCATAACGGTTTCCGCGCCGTATTTCACGTTTTACAAATTTAATACAGTCATCAACTATCCAGCGCACGGGCCTTTCAGCAACGGCACTTGAGGCAGCGTTTTCTTTTGCCCACTGCACCATTCCCTTTGATGCGTCAACGTGCACTACCGAAGCACCTGCCTTTAATGCAGCCACTGTGGCAGCGCCTGTATATGCAAAAAGATTAAGCACTTTTACTTCTCTGCTTTGAGCTTTAACAAGCTTACTTACCATATCCCAATTGACGGCTTGCTCAGGAAAAATACCCGTATGTTTAAAGCCCATGGTTTTTACATTAAACGTAAGGTCTTTATAAGCAATTTTCCAACTTTGCGGAAGAGCCCCGTTAACCTGCCAATGACCGCCGCCCGTGTTTGACCTGTGGTACACCGCGTCTGCCCTGCCCCAAAGGCGCATATCCTTAGGCGTATTCCAAATAACTTGCGGATCGGGTCTTATCAGAATTTTATTGCCCCATCTCTCCAGTCTCTCACCGGAGGAGCAATCTAAAAGTTCATAATCTTTCCAAGCGAATGAATAACGCATTAAATTAAACTAACCTTTCTCTTACAACATCGGCTATTGCTTCGCCGAGCGACTGTATTTTAGCCTTATCTTTGCCCTCAAGCATTACACGTACAAGTGGTTCCGTACCGGAAACTCTGACAAGCACGCGCCCGTCATTACCGAGCTCATTTTCCGCGCGCTTAATAGCATTCTTTATCTCCATATCGCTTGTGAAACGGACTCTGCCGTATTTTGATACCTTAACATTTATAAGAACCTGCGGGAATATTTCCATTTCGCCTGCAAGTTTCTTGAGGGTTTTGCCGGTGTTTTTAATTACTTTTAAAACCTGGAGCGCCGAAACCTGACCGTCGCCGGTTGTAGCATAATCAAGGAAAATTACATGACCCGACTGCTCGCCGCCTATTGAATATCCGTTTTCAAGCATATTTTCAAGCACATATCTGTCACCGACCTTGGTTTTTTCGCAGTACATACCGTTATCATCGCAAAATTTGAAAAAGCCCATATTACTCATCACGGTCACAACCGCAGTATCTTTTTTGAGAGTACCGACGGACTTCATATATTTAGCGCAGAGCGCAATAACCTGATCGCCGTCAACAATATTCCCCTCATTGTCAACAGCCAACATTCTGTCGGCGTCACCGTCAAATGCAAAACCGAGATCACAGTGATTATCAATTACACATTTTCTCAATCCGTCCATATGCGTCGAACCGCAATCGGCGTTTATATTTACACCGTTGGGCTCGGCGTTTATGATTATGCAATCCGCTCCGAGTGATTCAAACACCCGTTTTGCGGAAACGCTTGAAGAACCGTTTGCACAGTCTATGGCTATTTTAAGGTTTTCACATCTTACGTCAATAGTGGACAGCACGTGCTTAATATAGTCGTCTACCGCCGTATCGGAGCGTGTTATTCTTCCGACATCTCCGCCGATCATAACAGGCGGAACCTTTGCGTCGTCAAGAATAATACTCTCTATTTCGTTTTCAAGCTCATCCGGCAGTTTATATCCCGTGGACTGGAATATTTTTATACCGTTATATTCGCACGGGTTATGCGATGCAGAAATCATAATACCTGCATCATAACCGTACTCCTTAACCAAAAACGCAACAGCCGGAGTCGGTACAACGCCTAAAAGAAGTACATCAGCACCGACAGAGCAAAGCCCCGCCGCTATGGAAGCTTCGAGCATCTCCGAAGAAGCTCTCGTATCCATACCTATCATAACTTTAGGCCTGTGAGAAAGATTTTCCGTAAGCACCATCGCCGCGGCTCTTCCTATCTGCATTGATAATTCACATGTAAGCTCGCTGTTGGCAACGCCTCTTGCGCCGTCCGTTCCGAATAATCTGCCCATTTTACATTCTCCTGTCTGTGTAATTAAACATCAAGTTTTTGCTGACCGTTCATCGGCAGCTTTAAATGCTCATAAGCTTTTGCCGTTACAACCCTGCCGCGCGGAGTCTTTGAAAGAAATCCTATCTGCATAAGGTAAGGTTCGTAAACATCTTCAATGGTTACCGCCTCTTCACCTATGGTTGCCGCGATTGTTTCAAGACCTACGGGGCCGCCGTTATAATTTTTTATCATTGAAGTCAAAAGAAGTCGGTCGATAAGATCCAGTCCCAGCTCGTCAATTTCCATTCTGCCGAGCGCTATTTTGGCAGTATCGCCTGTTATAACGCCGTTCCCCATAACCTCCGCAAAGTCTCTTGCGCGTTTTAAAAGACGGTTGGCAATACGCGGAGTTCCTCTTGATCTTGACGCTATTTCCCTTGCGCCGTCCTCGTCTATGGGTATTTCAAGTATTCCCGCGCTTCTTTTTACTATGAGAGACAACTGTTCGGGAGTGTACATTTCAAGTCTCAATATTACTCCGAATCTGTCACGCAAAGGTGCGGTAAGCTGCCCTGCGCGCGTTGTGGCGCCGACTAATGTGAATCTCGGCAAATCAAGTCTTATTGAGCGTGCCGAAGGTCCTTTGCCGATAATAATATCAAGCGCATGATCTTCCATAGCGGGATAGAGCACTTCCTCGACGCTCTTTGAGAGACGATGTATTTCATCGATAAATAAAACGTCTCCGTCACCGAGGTTTGTAAGAAGTGCCGCAAGGTCGCCAGGTTTTTCTATTGCCGGACCCGACGTCACTCTTATTTGTACTCCCATCTCGTTGGCAATTATACCCGCAAGCGTTGTTTTACCGAGACCGGGAGGTCCGTAAAGCAATACATGGTCGAGAACGTCGCCTCGCGTTTTTGCCGCCTCAATATAAATTTTCAAATTCTCTTTTGCCTTTTCCTGACCGATATACTCATTGAGAGTGTGCGGACGAAGGGATAATTCAATATCCTTATCGGTTTCCTCAAGGTCCGGAGATACTATTCTGTTTTCGTTATCAAAATCCATTTGTTATACCTGCCTCGAGAGAATTTTTAACGCCTGTTTTATTATTTCCTCTACCGATAAATTTTCATCGATTTTCGCAACGGCAACCGAAGCTTCGCTTTGCGTATAACCTAACATTGAGAGAGCGCTCACCGCTTCGGATTGATTACCGGAAGAGCTTACGGAATTCACAGCGGACACATCAATTGTGTTTACCGATAAATCAAGCCCCTTGGCAAGCTTATCTTTAAGCTCAAGTACAATTCTCTGCGCAATTTTAGGTCCTACACCCTGCGCTCTTGTAATAGCCTTATTGTCACCCGAAGCTATGCATATTACAAGTTTTTCCGGCGTAAGCTCCGAAAGTATTGCTATTCCGGCTTTAGGTCCCACACCGGAAACGGAAATCAATGCTTTAAAGCACTCAAGTTCCCGCTCGGTGGAAAAGCCATACAAATCAAGTGCATCTTCCTTTACGCTCAAATATGTATAAAGAGTGGCTTTGGTGCCCTTTTCGCCGATTTGCTTTAACGTATTTAAACTTGTGTAACACTTAAAGGCAACGCCGCTGCAATCCAATGCAACACTTACCGAATCGACATAGCATATAGTGCCCGTGATTGAATAGAACATTATCTTATCCCCATACTGTTAAGTTTACCCATAAGCGAACCGCTTGCGTGAGCGTGGCAAATTGCCATTGCGAGAGCGTCTGCGGTATCATCCGGCTTCGGTATTTTAGCAAGCTTTAAAATAATACGCGTCATTTCCTGAACCTGCTTTTTCTCCGCTCTGCCGTAACCGACAACGCTCTGTTTAACCTGAAGCGGTGTATATTCAAATATGGGTATATTATTTTTCTTTGCCGCAAGAACAGTTACACCTCTTGCCTGAGCAACGTCGATAACTGTTTTGGCATTAGTGTTATAAAAGAGCTTTTCTATTGACATAGCCTCCGGGTGATATTTTTCCATGAGAAGATTTAAATCATCATAAATCAACTCAAGGCGTCTTTCGAAAGGCGTGCCGGCATTTGTTGTTATCGCACCGTAATCGACAACCGAAAAACAATTTGATTTGAATTCAATTACGCCGTATCCGACAATCGCATAACCCGGATCAATACCCAATATAATCATAACAACCCTATTTCACCTAATAAAAATATTTAAGAAATTTTACCATACTTCAGCCGAAATATCAAGGAAAATACCTATAAATATAAACAATCTGC
>ERZ808242.91-NODE-91-length-70545-cov-8.024585_pt1 | contig 70545 bp, 62 predicted proteins | sample MGYA00521244_ERZ808242 | MGnify/ENA primary metagenome ERZ808242 (study PRJEB31516, sample SAMN03275573) | gut metagenome | biome: mammalia-associated habitat; material: feces | host: Papio cynocephalus | place: Kenya | collected 2012-07-27 ... | reverse complement strand
CATATGTCCTTGGAGAGGGACACTAAAAACTACTACTTTATTATACGAGGAGAAAAATATGCAGACCAGACCTTCAAAGAGAATGGGTAAAAGAGCTGTTACGGTGCTGTGCTTCATCGCCGCAGCTTTTCTTGTATGTGTAGGCTCACTCGCATATATTTCTCTTATTCACGGCAACGAATATAAGCTTAAAGCCGAACAAAATCAGCTTTCCGATACCACGGTTTCGGCTCAGCGCGGAACGATTTACGACTCCAATATGAAAGCTCTCGCCAAGAGCGCCTCGGCATGGCTTGTCTACGTAAATCCGTCAAAGATAACGAGCGACGAACAGCGCGACCTTGTGGTTACCAATCTTAGCGCCATACTCGGTGTTGACGAAGAGACGGTTCGCAAAAAGACGGAGCGCACAAGCAGCGGATATGAAAAAATAGCCGGTGAAGTGGAGACTGATGTTAAAGACCGTCTTAAAACATTTATTTCCGAAAATAAGCTCTCCTCGATTATCGGTGTTGATCCCGATACCAAGAGATATTATCCATATTCGTCGTTTGCCTCAACAATAATAGGTTTTACGGATTCCGACGATTCCGGCAGGCTCGGGCTTGAGCTTAAATACAACGACGAGCTTACAGGTACTGCCGGCAGAATAATAACGGCTAAAAATGCCCGTCAGGGTTCTATGTCCACGGACTATCAGACTACATACGATGCAAAGGCGGGGTATAGCCTTGTGCTCACTATAGACGAGGTAATTCAGTATTACCTTGAGCAGTCGCTCGATCAGGCACTCACCGACACGGGCGCAAAATACGCTTACGGCATAATAATGGACGTCAAAACGGGCGCAATCCTCGGTATGACGTCAAAGCCCGATTTTGATTTGAATTCTCCCAACAAGATTTCAAACAAAGCGCTTGCCGAGAGCATAGCCGCAATATCATCTCCCGACGAACAAAAGCAGGCGACAACAAACGCTCTTTACGCGCAGTGGCGAAACCGTGATATAAGCGATACGTATGAGCCGGGTTCCGTATTTAAAACAATAGTCGTTTCGGCGGCTCTTGAAGAGGGCGTTGTAGATCTTAACACAACATATACCTGCACCGGCGGTATTCAGGTTGCAAACAACTATCAGAAGTGTTGGAAGCCGGGCGGTCACGGCACAGAAAATTTGACTCAGGGACTTATGAACTCCTGCAACCCGTTCTTTGTAACAATAGGTCAAAAGCTCGGCAAAGATAATTTTTACAAATATTTTGAAGCGTTCGGCTTCACCGAAAAAACAGGTATCGACCTGCCTGCGGAGGCAACTCCCGTAGCCGACGTAACATATCACTCACTCAATAAAATGGGTATTTCGGAGCTGTCTTCAAGCTCGTTCGGTCAGACCTTCCAGGTGACGCCCATTCAGATTATAACGGCGGTTTCGGCGATAGCAAACGGCGGTAAGCTTATGCAGCCGTATGTTGTTTCGTCTATGCTTGACGGCGACGGCAATGTCGTAAAAAAGACGGAGCCGACAATAAAAAGACAGGTTATATCCGAAAAAACCGCTTCCATAGTATCTGATATGATGGAGCAGGTCGTATCCGTGGGAACAGGTAAAAACGCATATGTTGCAGGCTATCACGTGGCAGGCAAAACGGGTACTTCCGAAAAAATCGGTCACGACGGAGCGTACATTGCCTCTTTTGCAGGCTTTGCACCTGCCGATGATCCGCAAATAGCAATACTTGTGGCGATTGATGAGCCGACAGGCGCTCACGGCGGCGGTGCCGTTGCGGCGCCCATAGCCGGCGATATACTCGAAAAAGTGCTGACTTACTTAAATGTTGAGCCGAGATATGACGATAAAGAAATGGCAAACGTATCGTCCGTGGCTCCGAGTCTTGTCGGATTGTCTCCTCAGGACGCAAAGACAAGAGCCTCCGGTTATACCGTAAAGGTTGTCGGAGAAGGCTCCAAGGTGATTTCACAGACGCCTGCGGCAGGTCAGCAGATGAAGTCGGGCGGAGTAATAGTGGTATATACCGATTCTTCGTCACAAAAGGCTGTTGCCACCGTTCCCAACCTTTGCAATATGTCAATCAGCGCCGCAAATAAAGCCGCAGTAAACGCCGGCTTTAACATAAAGGTTGCAGGTAACTCTTCGTCAAACGATTTTGTATCGTATAAGCAGAGTATTGCGGAGGGTACCGAGGCAGAGCAGGGCTCTGTAATTACAGTCTACTTCAAGTCGTCCGTAAACGTACAGGACGGTCCGGCATAATATTAAAGTAAAAAACAGGAGGAAAAAACCGATGCTGTTATCAGAGCTTTTAAAGGGCGTTGATACAAAAAGCAATTTTAAAGACGTGGAAATTACCGATATTACCGATAACACCGAAAAGATTTGCGAAGGCTGCCTTTTTGTGTGCATCAAGGGTGCTCATTTTGACGGTCACACCGCCGCCAAAGAAGCTGTGGAAAAAGGCGCCCGTGCGGTAGTGGCGGAATATGATACCGGCGCCGATAATCAGGTGCTCGTTGAAAATACAAGAGACGCATATTCGCTCATATGTGCCAATTTTTACGGTAATCCGTCAAAAAAGCTTCACCTTATCGGCATTACTGGAACAAACGGAAAAACCACAACAACCTTTATTTTAAAAGGCATTTTTGATAATCTCGGAATAAAATCCGGGCTCATAGGCACGGTTAAAAACGTAACCGGCGACAGGGAATATCCGTCATCGCTCACCACTCCCGACAGCAAGGATCTTCAAAGACTTTTCAGGGAAATGGTTGACAGCGGCTGTGAATACTGCGTTATGGAGGTTTCGTCGCAGGCGCTCGCGCAGGGCAGAGTAGACGGATGTCATTTCGATATAGCATTGTTTACCAATCTCACGCAGGATCACCTTGACTATCACAAAACATTTGAAAACTATCGAAACGCCAAGCGCAAGCTGTTTGAAATGGCGGACACGGCTGTTATAAATATCGATGACGAGTCGGCACACTATATGGTAGACGGACTCCCGATAAAGGTCGTGACGTTTTCGGTTAAAAATAACGAGGCGCAGTTCGTGGCAAAAAATGTTGTCTGCACATCTTCCTCTGTTCAGTATGAACTTCTCTGGAACGATAAAATCGGCAGAGCAACCGTGGGTATACCGGGTCACTTTACCGTTTATAACACAATGGGCGCCGCAATTTGCGCCATACTTACGGGACTTGATTTTTCCGACGTCCTTGCTTCACTCAAAAAGAGCAAGGGTGTGCCCGGCAGAGTTGAGGTAGTTCCTACAGATACTGATTATACCGTTCTTATAGATTATGCACATTCCCCGGACGGTCTCGAAAATGTAATATCGTCGGTTCGTGAAACCACAAACGGCAGAATTATAGCCGTATTCGGCTGCGGCGGTGACCGAGACAAGACCAAACGCCCTAAAATGGGTAAGATAGTAGGCGACCTTGCCGACGTTGCGGTTGTAACCTCTGATAATCCGCGAAGCGAAGACCCGAAGCTTATCGTTGACGATATTTTAGAGGGTATGCATAACTGCAAAGCAAAAATCAAAGTTCTTGTCGACCGTACCGAGGCAATAAGATATGCTCTTTCCGAGGCTAAAAAGGGAGATGTGGTTCTTCTTGCCGGCAAAGGTCACGAGACGTATCAAATATTAAATACCGGCAAAATACACTATGATGAACGTGAAGTTGTGGCAGGTATATTGGCAGAAGGAAAAGATAAGTAATGGAATTGACTCTTTCGCGCATTGCAAAAGCCGTAGACGGCAGGCTCTCGGGTTATGACTGTGTGGTGACTTCGGTCTCTACAGACAGTCGCGACATACCTAAAGGATGTCTTTTTATATGCCTTGAGGGAGAAAAATTTGACGGGCACGACTTTGTGTCGCAGGCGGCTCAAAACGGTGCCGCTGCGGTGCTTGTCCGTAAAAAGGTGGACAGCCGCATACCCGTAATTACCGTTAAGGATACCGGCAAAGCTCTGCTTGACCTTGCGGGATATTACCGCAGCACGCTTGATAATTTGACGGTTGTCGGCCTTACGGGCTCGGTCGGCAAAACAACGACAAAAGAAATGACCTACGCCGTGCTTTCCGAGCAGTTCAAAACAATAAAGACCGAGGGCAACCTCAATAACGAAATCGGAATGCCCAAAACCCTGCTTCGTCTTAAAGATGATACCGAGGCGGCGGTAATTGAAATGGGTATGAATCATTTCGGCGAAATCGAGAGAATGACAAAAAGCTCTCGCCCCGATATCGGTATAATAACCAATATCGGTGTTTCGCATATAGAGTATCTCGGCTCTCGTGACGGAATTCTTAAAGCCAAGCTGGAAATTCTCAAGGGTATGAAAAAGGGATCTCCGCTTATATTAAACGGCGATAACGATAAGCTCGTTACCGTAAAAGAACCCGATTATAAACTCGTTTTCTTCGGAATCGAAAATTCGAATGTTGATTTCAGAGCGAAAGATATCAAAGAAAAGGACGGTTTTACATCCTTCACGGTCGAATTTCACGGCGCTTCGCAGAGCGTTACCGTGCCTGCCGTCGGTATTCATAATGTGTACGACGCCTTGGCGGCGTTTGCCGTGGGATATGAAATGAGAATGGAGCCGCAGAAAATAGCGGCAGGGCTAAAAAACTTTACCCCGTCGGGTATGCGTCAGCGTATCAAAAAAATCGGCGGCATAACGGTTATAGAAGATTGCTACAATGCAAGCCCCGATTCGCAAAAGGCGGCTCTGGATGTGCTTTCCTCGTTTAAATCAAACCGCAGGATAGCAGTTCTCGGCGATATGCTCGAACTCGGAAAATACAGCGATATTTCTCATGAAAATGTCGGAAAATATACCGAAAACAAAAACATCGACATTCTTTTCACCTACGGCACAAAGGCAAAACACATTGCCGAGGGCGCAAAAGGGTTTGTCGGTGAAATAAAATCATTTGACGACAAAACCGAGCTTACAAAGGCGCTTCTTGAAACGCTCGAAGACGGCGACGCAGTTCTTTTCAAGGCGAGCCGCGGAATGAAGCTCGAGGATGTTATAAACAGCTTATACAGAGAGTGGGAAGAGTAAATGAAAATTTGGGTTGCGTTAATATTCGGCGTTCTGCTTAGCTTTTTGATAGCTTTTTTGCTCGGATTTGTTATAATTCCGTGGCTTAGAAAGCTTCACTTCGGGCAGACTATTCTTGATATAGGTCCTGCATGGCATAAGTCAAAGCAGGGCACCCCCGTAATGGGCGGTCTTATGTTTATAATAAGCATAATTGTATCGTTTGCGGTTGTGCTGATAACCGATAAGCTGCTTGGCGGTCATATTCTGACTTCGGGAAGCGTTGTCATAGGCGACGATATGAAAGTCAAAATATTCGCGGGACTTTTAATGGCTGTCGCTTTCGGACTTATCGGCTTTGCGGACGATTTCATCAAGGTTTCCAAAAAGCGCAACCTCGGTCTTACCATAGCGCAGAAAACCGGCGCGCAGATTCTTGTTATGTTGGCATATCTTGCGGCGCTCTATATGTCCGGCAACACTTATATGTTTATTCCGTTTGTCGGAAATGTCGATCTTAAATTCTTCTTTTGGATATTCGGCGCTGCCGTTATCTATCTCACGGTAAATGCCGTAAACTTCACGGACGGCGTAGACGGTTTGTGTGCAAGTGTTACCTCCGTGGCGGCAATTTCGTTTATAGCGGCGGCACTTATAAGAGGATTTTTCGGAGTCGGCCTTCTTGCAGCATGTCTTCTCGGCGGCTGTCTCGGATATCTTATTTGGAACTGGTATCCCGGAAAAGTTATGATGGGCGATACCGGCTCAATGTTCCTCGGCGGTATGGTTGTAGCACTCGCCTATGCCATAGACTGTCCGCTTATAATTTTGCTTTACGGCATCATCTATGTAGTTGAGATGCTCTCCGATGTGCTTCAGATATGCTACTTCAAGGCAACGCACGGCAAGCGTATATTCAAGATGGCGCCTATACACCACCATTTTGAAATGTGCGGCTGGAAAGAGCGCAAGATATGCGTTGTGTTCACTCTCGTTCAGCTTTTCGGAGGAATTATCGGCACCGCTCTTTTATATTACGGTATGAAATAATTAAATTTGCCGATTTCGGCAGATGTCTGTTTTAATTTTCAGGAAAAGGAGGAAGAATTATGGCAGGGAACGCCCAAAACGCAAAATCGCGCCCTCAAAAAGCCAAAAAGCGCTCGCGCAGACCCGATTTTCTCGCACTCGGCGGAATTGACGTATTCTTCCTGCTTCTTGTAATAGCAATCCTTACAATCGGTCTTGTAATGCTGTTTTCGGCAAGCTACACATATGCTTTTTACAATAAAAAGGGCGACAGCACATACTTTTTTAAACGTCAGTTGGTTTTTGCCGTGGTCGGCGTTGTTTGTATGCTCCTTGTCTCAAAACTCAGGTATGATTATCTTAAAATACTTGCGGTTCCGGCTCTTTTTGTTTCATGGGGTCTGCTTGTTGTAGTGCTTATATTGCCGGCGTCGTTCGGTGAATTTCACCGATGGATAAATCTCGGATTTTTCACCTTTCAGCCGTCCGAGATAGCAAAGCTTGCCGTAATTTTGTTTTGTGCCTACGAAATGGATAAAAACCATAAAAAAATAGTGGGCAAGTCAATAAATCATTCAAAGTTTTCAAATACCGTAAAGGAGCTTTCGGGCGGTCATATAGTTGTTTACGATTCGTTTTTACAGCTCCTTTTCTACACTCTTGTAATAACCGTTACTGCGGGTCTTGTGTATCTCGAAAATCACCTTTCGGGCACAATACTTATTCTCGCCATAGGCGTTATTATGATGTACCTCGGCGAGATAAAGAAGCATTGGTTTGTGCTGATAGCGGTAATCGCCGCTGTGGCGATTGTCATATTTGTACTGAATCCGCAGCTTCTCGAAAAATATGCCGGTGCGCGAATTACCGCATGGCTCGATAAAAGCTACGACCCCAAAGGCGCAAGATGGCAGACCAACAACTCGCTCTATGCCATAGGCTCGGGAGGACTTTTCGGAACGGGTCTCGGCAATTCAAAACAAAAGCATTTGTATGTTTCCGAGCCGCAAAACGATTTCATCTTTGCGATTGTCTGCGAGGAACTCGGATTTATCAGAGCGGTAGGCATAATACTGCTGTATGTGCTGCTTGTTTGGCGCGGAGTCGTAATAGGTCTCAGAGCCAAGGACCGCTTCGGTGCAATGCTTGCAATGGGCATTGTCTTTCAGGTGGGACTTCAGACGGCGCTTAATATTGCCGTTGTTACGGATACGCTGCCGAATACCGGTATCAGCTTGCCGTTCTTCAGCTACGGCGGCACATCGCTTATGATGCTGCTTGTTGAAATGGGCATAGTGCTGTCGGTTTCAAGATATTCGCGCATAGAAAAGTAAAAACAGCCTCAAAAAAGGAGTAAATATATGAAAGTCATATTTGCTGCCGGCGGTACCGGCGGACATATAAACCCGGCGCTTGCGTCCGCGGGCGAGCTCAGACGTCGCCATCCGGATGCCGACATACTTTTTATAGGTACAAAGGAGCATATGGAGTCAAAGCTTGTACCGGCGGCGGGCTTTGCCTTTAAAACCATTGAAATTACCGGCTTTCAGAGAAAATTTTCCGCTAAAAACATAGCTAAAAATATTAAGACGCTTTTTCTTATGATAAGCTCTTCAAGGGAAGTCAAAAAAATAATCAAGGACTTTAAACCCGATGTGGTCGTAGGCTTCGGCGGATATGTCAGCGGTCCCGTTGTAAGAACTGCCTGTAAGCTCGGCGTAAAGACCGCCATTCATGAGCAAAACGCATATCCCGGTGTTACAAACAAGGCTCTCGCAAAAACGGTGGACAAGGTTATGCTCACCGTCAAAAAGGCGGAAGAACACCTTGAATGTAAAAACGAGCCGATTGTTACGGGCCTTCCGGTAAGAAGCGAAATCATAGAAGCGGACCGTGATTTTTCACGCGCAAAGCTCGGCGTTTCGCCCGACAGTATAATGGTGCTCTCAATGGGCGGCAGTCTCGGCGCAAAGGCAATAAACGAAAATATGACCGCTCTGATAGCCGAGCGCTGGCAAAATAAAAATCTGTTTTTTATGCATTCCACCGGAAAATACGGGAAATGGGTTCCCGATAAGCTGAAAGAACTCGGAGTAGACGAGAAAAAAGCAAATAACGTGGTAATACGCGAATATATAGACGATATGGATGTCTGCCTTGCGGCATGTGACCTTGTTATCGGCAGGGCAGGTGCGTCGTCGCTCTCTGAAATCGAGGCGGTCGGCAGAGCGTCAATATTGATTCCGTCACCCAATGTTGCCGAAAATCATCAGTATCATAACGCCATGGCTCTTGTGGAAAACGATGCCGCGCGCGTTATTGAGGAAAAGGATTTAACACCCGAAAAACTCATTTCAGAGTTTGATTCTCTTGTCGCAGACCGCGAAACACTTGTAAGACTCGGCAAGAATGCCAAAAAATTGGCGGTGGAAAACTCTTCTTCGATGATATGTGATATAATAGAAGGGTTAGCGGCAAAAAAATAACAGCTTCTGTTTCCAAAACATACAGCCACGCATAGTATGAAAAAGGGTAAGTTCTTTTATTTGAGGGGTGTGTATGTATTGGATAAGATAATAATAGAGGGCGGACGAAGGCTCTGCGGAGAAATTGAAGTCCACGGCTCAAAAAACAGCGCGCTTCCTATTTTGGCGGCTACGGTGCTGTCGGGCGGCAAATGCAAAATACATAATTGCCCGGTGCTCTCGGATGTAGACGTCGCCATTCAAATACTTCGTCATCTCGGCTGCAAGGTTATACGCGAGGGGCACACGGTAGAAGTGGACTCTTCTGTCATTACCGTAAGCGAAATACCCGACGATTTAATGCGAGAGATGCGTTCCTCGGTGGTCTTTTTAGGCGCGGTTCTTGCACGTACCGGAAAAGCCGAAATATCTTCGCCCGGAGGCTGCGAAATAGGTCTCAGACCGATTGACCTGCATTTGTCGTCAGTACGAAAACTCGGCGCAGAAATTACCGAAGAGCACGGAAGACTGTATTGCTCACTCGGCAACTCACTTCACGGAGCGGATATTACGCTTTCTTTTCCGAGCGTAGGTGCCACCGAAAACATAATGATAGCCGCCGCCGTAGCGAACGGTACCACAGTTATAACAAATGCGGCGCGAGAACCCGAAATCAGCGACCTCGCCGATTTTTTGAACGGCTGCGGCGCCAAAATTTCGGGCGCGGGCGACAGTACGGTAGTCATAGAGGGTGTCAAAAAACTCCACGGCACGTGCCACACCGTTATACCCGACCGTATCGAGGCGTCGTCTTACCTCATAGCCGCCTCGGCAACCGGCGGCAGAGTTTGCATAAAAGATGTAATTCCCGCCCACATCGGTGCGCTGATTCCGGTGCTTTCCGAAGCGGGCTGTGATATAACGACGAGCGGCAGGTGGATATGTCTGTCCGCACCGCCGAGACTTAAAAGAGTGAAAATGATACGCACCATGCCGTACCCGGGCTTTCCGACCGATGTTCAGGCGATAGTCGGAGCCATGCTGTCTGTAGCGGACGGCACGAGCGTAATAATTGAAAATATATTTGAGAGCAGATTTAAACACGTACCCGAACTTATGCGGCTCGGCGCAAAAATAAGCGTCGAGGGCAGAATGGCGGTTATCGAGGGAACAAAGTATCTGACGGGCGCAAATGTTGTGGCTCCCGACCTGCGCGGAGGATTTGCGCTTATAGCGGCAGGTCTTGCCGCAAAGGGTGAGACCGTGATTACCGGTACACAGCATTTGGACCGAGGATACGAAGCCCCCGAAAAGGTGCTGGGACTGCTCGGAGCAGACGTGAGAAGGATAAATGAAAATGACGGGACCGAAAAACAACAGACAAGGCAGCTCGCCGAAAACGTCGGGAAGCCCGCGGGTGAGTCGGCAGAAAACCGCGCCGACCGGCACTCGCAGGAGGCAGACAACCGATATAACGTACGGCAGCAGGGCAAATGAGCGCACGCAGGGCGGCAGGCAGCAGCTCTCGCGCGATGAAATGCGCCGTCGCAGCCGACTTATCAAAATGAAGAAGCGCAGGATAAAAAGGCTGATTGCACTTTTTCTCGGTGTAACAATTATAATTGCCGTCGCCGTAACTCTTTCGCTTACGGTATTTTTCCACATAGACAATGTGGCGGTTACGGGCGACGAAGTATACAGCAGCGAAGACGTTATAGATGCGTCGCAGATAAATATAGGCGACAATATGTTTATGACGAGTAAGAAAAAAGCCGCAGCGGGAATTGAAAGCACGCTTCCTTATGTTGAGACGGCTGAAATAAAACGCAATCTTTCGGGAACAATAACGATAAAAATCACGGCTGCAACGGCGAAGCTTGCAATAGACAACGGCGACAGTTTTACACTGGTTTCCGACAAGGGCAAGGTGCTTGAAGACGGACTTATGACTATCGGGGACGGTATTATCATAATAGACTCTTCACCCGTTGTTTCCGCAGTCCCCGGTGAAAACGTGGAATTTCAGGATAATGACGATCTCGGTATCATAAAAAATGTGCTTGCGCTTCTCGATTCCAACGAACTCAGCGGAATTACAAGCATAGACGTGAGCAACCATTCCAATATAAAAATGGTCTATAAAGAGCGCGTTACCGTGCTTTTGGGACTTTCGTCCTCGGTAAACGACAAAATGAATTTCGTTAAAGCTGCCCTTACAAGACTTGACAGCGATAATCCGGATTTTACGGGCAGTATAGATTTCACCATTGACAAAAAAGCATATCTCAGTCCTCAGCGTGAGGACAATACTACGATTCCGTTCCTTTTGCCGTAATCTTTATACGTATACAATAATATTGCAAAAAAACATTGAAAATAACGGAACAATATGATATACTAACCTAAATAGGTATGAGTTTAACTTTATTTAGGTGTGAAATAAAAGACTTTACATAATGGAGGATGTTCACAAATGGATTTTGAAATGGACAACGAATTTAATGACGTTACTAATATTAAAGTTATAGGCGTTGGCGGAGGCGGCGGAAATGCCGTCAACAGTATGGCAAACAACGACTTCGGAAGAGTTCAGCTTATAGCTATAAATACCGATAAGCAGACGCTTGCTTTTTCAAAGGCAGGTCAGAAAATCCAGATAGGCGAAAAGATTACACAGGGCAGGGGTGCCGGTGCAAAGCCCGAAATCGGCCAGAAAGCCGCCGAGGAGAGCCGCGACGCCATTATCGAAGCTCTTAACGATACGCAGATGGTGTTTATCACCGCAGGTATGGGCGGCGGAACCGGTACGGGCGCAGCTCCCGTTATTGCCGAGATAGCTAAGGAAAAGGGCATCCTTACCGTAGGTATAGTTACAAAGCCCTTTGACTTTGAGGGTAAAGTGCGTATGCAGCAGGCAGAGGCAGGCATTGCAGAGCTTGCAGGTCATGTAGACAGCCTTGTTGTTATTCCCAACGAGAGATTAAAGCAGGTATCCGAGCAGAAGATAACTCTTCTCAATGCGTTTGATATAGCCGATGATGTTCTTCGCCAGGGCGTTAAGAGCATTTCCGACCTCATCATTAAACCGGCTCTCATAAATCTTGACTTTGCCGATGTTACCGCTGTTATGAAAGACGCAGGTCACGCTCATATGGGCGTAGGTACGGCTAAGGGTAAAGATAAGGCAGAGCAGGCGGCTCAAAGAGCTATTTCGAGCCCTCTTCTTGAATCCACAATCGACGGCGCCAAGGGCGTTATCATAAGCATTTCCGCTTCCGAGGATATCGGTCTTGACGATATTGATACTGCGGCAGGCATAGTCCGTGCGGCGGCAGATGAAGATGCAAACATTATCTTCGGTGTTGACCTCGATAAAGAGAAAGAGGACGAGATGACAATTACCGTTATCGCCACAGGCTTTGGCACAGACGAAAACGGTATGCCTAAAAAGCCCTCTAAGACCGATGATTTTTCATTCGGCGGCAAAGATGACGGCTTTGAGGATGTAAGCAGCACTACCGATAACGGCAAGGGCTTCGGAAACGATGACGGCTATATGGACGTTCTCGACATCTTCAACGGCAAAAAGTAATTTAAATTATAATATCTTTTCTGATTAAATCCCTAAAAACGGGCTGTAGAAACGAAAGTTTTACAGCCCGTTTTTGCCGTAAAATAATAACCGCACCCAAAGCTTTTTCGGATGCGGTTATATTGTTTTTTGCTTTGTGCTTCAGATGATTTTTTACATTGTTTTACGATATTATTACAGGTTCGGTCTGCTTGCCGTTCAAAGCGTCCAAAACGGTTATGGGTATTTTTTCAAAATCCGCAACTATGGAATTCGGCTTGTTAATGCAGTCGTCCTGCCTCATCGGTACGAAGTAGATATATTTGCAGTTCATTAAAAGACCTATGTTTTTAGCGGCGGAGCCGAGTGCGTCATTTGTCGAAACGGCTATTACCACGGGACGTCTGTTGCGAAGATGCGCCTTTGCGGCAAGCGTAACGGAGGTATCGGTTATGCCGTTTGCCATTTTTCCGAGAGTGTTTCCCGTGGCGGGCGCAATAATGAGCAAATCAAGCAGCTTTTTCGGTCCTATCGGCTCTGCTTCGGGCAGAGTTCTTATAATATCGTTCCCGGTTATTTTGGTTATTTCGTCGGTAAAATCCTTTGCCGCACCAAAGCGCGTGTCGGTGGAATATGCCGTCTTTGACATTATGGGAACAACGTTAAATCCGTCGCTTTTGAGTTTTGCCATAATCGGAATTACTTTTTTAAACGTACAGAACGAGCCGCACATTGCAAATCCTAAGTTCAGCACATTTTTCCCCCCTTACAGAAGCGGTTGAATTTTCTTGAATATCAGTTTGCCGGCTTTTTCGGGAGCATATTTTCCGGGAAGCCCCAATGCCCTGACGACGTTTATCCCGTAAGAGTCGGCAAGACCGATATCCACTCCGAAAGGGGGAGAGGCTATATCTATAAGCAGTACGTCTTTCCTTAATCGACTCAAAATATTTTTATCTATTATTTCGGCAGGAACGGTATTTATTAAAATATCCGCGTCGTGTGCTATGCAGTCATAATCCCTGAGCAAACAAATGCTGTAGCCCTTTTTAACCGCATCGCCGAGAGAATGCGGGTCCCTTGCCGTTATCAGGACTTTTGCGCCGTTTTCCTTCATAAATTCGGCGATTGCCTTGGCAGTTCTGCCGTATCCGGTAACTGCCGTTTTTTTACCGGTAAAATCATATATTCCGTTTTCATTTAACACAAATTTAAGGCATTGCGCGGTCAAACGGGCATTGTCCGTAATAAATTCCTCATCATAGTAATCATATACTTTGGCACCGTTTGCCGACAAAACAGCGCGACTGTCGCCGATGATTCCTCCTGCTACCGTATCGGTTTCGCCGAGACATTCGCCGATTTCGGATAAGCTGACGCTGCGGAATGCTTTATCGGTATTCAAATAAACCTTATCGCGGCTTACAGGCAGAGGCAGTATCAGCAGTATATTGTTATTTTCACGCAGGTAACAAAGAAATTCCTCTTTGTCAAGTCCGCTGCCTGCGGCATAGGACGAGAAGGAATACCCGCTGTTAAAAAGCTGTTCGGCGAGACAGTTCATTCTTTTGTCGCCGCCGGCAATAACGATATTTTTCATTCATTTCCCTCCTTTTACGGAATGGATATCTATACACCATAATATGAACATCGAAAATATATTGTGAAAGGTAATTTAAGGGTTTAAATTTTCAGCAAAATGCAATATAATATATCTTAGTCGGAGATACTGACATAATAAACCGAAAGGTATGGCTTATATGAAAGACATAGATACACTTTTAAAAGAAGTAAAGAGAGTACATTTTATAGGAATAGGCGGCAGCGGTATGTGCCCGCTTGCCGAGATACTTCACAGCTGGGGCTATGAGCTTTCCGGCTCGGATAATAACGAGAGCGATACGCTTGACAGAATACGTAAACTCGGCATACCCGTTACCATGGGTCAAAAAGCGGAAAACATCAAGGGCGCCGAGATGATAGTTTATACCGCGGCTTTGCTTAAAGATAATCCGGAGCTTGTAGCCGCTAAGGCAAGCGGAATACCGACCTTTGAGCGTTCAAAACTTTTCGGCGCAATTTCGAGAATGTATAAAAACTGCGTCGGTATTTGCGGAACTCACGGCAAGACCACAACCACATCTATGACCACGCAGATAATGATAACCGCAAAGCTTGACCCGTCTGCCGTAATCGGCGGAAAACTCCCCATGATGGGTTCAAGCGGCAGGGTAGGCAAGAGTGAAAATTTCGTCTGCGAGGCGTGCGAATTTGTCGATACTTTTCTTGACCTGTCACCCGATGTTGCAGTTATACTCAATATAGACGAGGATCATCTCGACTATTTCAAAACACTTGACAATCTTATTAAGAGTTTCCATAAATTCGCTTCTATGGCGACAAAGGCTGTAATTTACAACGGCGACGACGCCAACACCTTAAAAGCCATGGAGGGTATTTCCGGTAAGGACCTCATTACTTTCGGTATGGCGGAAGAGAACGACTATTATCCCGAAAATATAGCTCCCGTACACGGCGCTTATTATGAATTTGACGCCATGCATAAGGGCGAGTTCCTCTGTCACATAAAACTCAGAGTTCCCGGGCTCCACAATGTTCTTAATGCGCTTGCGGCTTTGGCGGCATCAATGTATTCGGGAGCGGATGCCGAGTCGTGCCGCGAGGGACTTGACGCTTTCAGCGGCGCCCACAGGCGTTTTGAGCTGCTCGGCAAGTATAAGGGCATTACCTTTGTAGATGACTATGCACACCACCCCGCAGAGCTCAAGGTTACCATTGACGCCGCTATGGAGATGGGATATAACAGCGTTTGGGCGGTATTCCAGCCGTTTACCTATTCGCGCACCTATATGCTGATGGACGACTTCGCAAAGGTGCTAAGTATACCCGACCATTGCGTTATGACCGAAATAATGGGTTCGCGTGAAGTCAATACTTATAATGTATACACTTCTCAGCTCGCCGCAAAAATTCCGGGCTCCGTATGGTTTAATACATTTGAGGAAGTTGCCGATTATGTGGTTAAAAACGCAAAGGACGGCGACCTTGTTTTGACTCTCGGTTGCGGCGATATATACAAAGCGGCTCATATGATGATAGATAAGCTTAAATAATTTAATAAAATCCAGATATTTAAAAGGGACTGTAAAAACGAGAAGTTTTTCACAGCCCCTTTTTATATGCTTTTTGTCAGTGCCTTTGCGACATATCGTCATAAATTTCGCAAAACCGTGCGGCAAATGCAGGTTCTTCGTTCCCGGCGTACAGATGCGAAATATCTCCGAATGAGCTGCAACGCCATACCGCTATGCCCTTTTCGCGCTCTTCGGTGTACAGCGTCGTAACCGAAGTCGGGGCGGCACAAAAGCCCTGCCACAGGCAGACGGGCGAAATGTTGAGCAGATGTGAGAGCATAACACATTCTACGCCGAAATGGCAAAAGAACGCTATTGTGTCTTTATTGGCATTTACGGCTTTGTAGTATTTGTCTTTTCTCTCGTATCCGTGCGCTTTAAGCACCTTGTCAAGACCCTGCGAAACTTTTCTGTACTCCTGTTTCACTCTGCCTTGCTTCATAAACTCGGTATCAGCCCATTTTTTAATATCGTACAGGTCGTCCTCTTTGGTAAAAAACGACGGCATAAGGTCCCACGGACCGCAAAGCTTTTTTGTCTTTTTATCAAATATCGGAGCGTGAAATTCCCTGAGCCAATGATAGGTTTTTGCGCTTCTTCCGAGCCTTTTAAGCGTGACGTTTGCCGTGTCCTGCGCTCTGCCGAGCGGCGAGACATAAAAAGCCGTAACGTCGGTCTTTTCCATTTTATCCGCAAGAAGCTCCGCCTCGTGCCATCCCTTTTGAGTCAGTGAATCTTTTTCGTAGTCGGGGTCGCCGTGTCTTATAATAAGAATTCTCATTTATCTTCACCGTCTGCGGCTCTTTTTTCCGTAATATAGTTGTGCACTTTTTCGGCAAGCTCACCGTGAATTTTAAATTTGTTGCGGAATACTATCATTGAAATGATTATAAGTATGGGCGGTATTCCGAAAGCTATTACGCCTATTGCGTTTTTGGTGGCGCTGTTTATAACGCCCTCTCTGATTTGTTCATTGTAACCGAATATACCGAGCCCGCCGAAAAGGACGATAGTCTGAATGGTATAAGCCATTTTTTGCAAAAAGCCCTTCATCGAGAAAGTTATACTCTCGCTTCGAGAGCCGTTTTTGTATTCGCCGTAATCGACTATATCCGCGAGAAATACCGTCTGCGAAACAAACATTGAACTGATGCCCACCGAAGCCAAAATATAGCATATGTCGAGCGCTATTGCTATTTTAAGCACGGGACCGAAGAGGAACATCAAAGCATATCCCAAAATAGTCGTTGAGAGTGATGTGGTGTATATTGAGCGCATTGTGAATTTCTTCGAGAGCAGGGGAATTACCAAAAGACCCACTACCGAGCCTACTGCGCCGATTGTCTGGAAAAGCGACTGACCTTTCGGCTGACCCAAAACATCCGTGAAATAGTATACAGCCGTGGAGCTTGTGAGATACCAGCCCGCATTTGAAAGCATGGCGAATATCATAAATACGACGAGCTGGTCGTTGTGAGCCACGGTTTTGAATATCTGCTTGAAACTGAATTTTTGTTTTTCGTTGTAAACGACATTTGTCTCTTTGGTATTGAATACGCAGGTCGCCGAAAACAGTATAAGCGCTATTCCGCATATCATAGCCCAACGCGAAAATCCCGTTGCGCTGTATCCCTTTTCGGTTGTCATACCGGTTGAGAGCAGGGGGAGTATTATGGGGGTCAATATTGTTATAATTCCCTGACCGAGACCTGAAAATGTTCTCGCTATGGTCGCCACAAGGTTTCTCTCTTTTGCCTCGCTTGTAAAAGATGGTATCATCGACCAATACGGAATGTCTGCCATTGTGTTGGTCATTCCCCAAAGAATATACATTACGGCGATATATATGTAAAGCTTTGTTCCGCTCATACCGAAAGATGTAAAGAGGAGCGTAAGAACTACCGCGTTCGAGAATGCACCTATGAGTATCCACGGGCGGTATTTGCCGAATTTTGTGCGCGTATTGTCAACTATCGTTCCCATCATCGGGTCGTTAATTCCGTCCCAGATACGTGCTATCGGGGTAAGTATCAAAAGAAATGCGGGTTTAAGTCCGAGCACGCTTGAAAGGTAATACGACAAAAACGAATAGAACATTCCGTAGCTGAGGTCCAGACCAACAGCGCCTACACCGTATCCGATGTATCCGGGTAATTTTTTCATTAGACTGTTTGATTTTTTCACGCCGTTATCCTCCGATTTGAGTGTAATACATAACTAATATAATAAAGGTTTCGGCGTAATAAGTCAAATAAAAATATAAGGTAAGCAAGTGAGAGCCGAACGCAATATGGTTTTAAGCGATGCCGCGTTTCGGTATTTGCGTGATATTGACCACTAAGGAGCTTTTATGTCGTATAAAAAATTAAGATGCGAAATATGAAATATTCAATTTGACTATTTTTGATTTCTGCACTATAATTATTTTTATAACTTTTGTAAGTTGTATAAAGTTGTAAAAAAGGAAAAGGAGTTAACTTAATGGAAAAGCAATCTGTTAAGAAAAGTTTCTGGCACAAGCTGTTCGGCACTACTCCGAATGACGGTAATATGCAGCCGCGCGAAGCTATTGCGTACAGCATTACCGGTATAGGCCAAAACTTTATCTGTACCATCATCGGTTCGTATCTTACCATATTTATGACCGATGCTCTTTTAATGGCGGACGCTAAAATCGGAAAAACGACAGGCGCCACCGCAGTAGCGCTTCTTATGCTCTTTACGAGAATATATGACGCTCTTAATGACCCGATTATGGGTTCCATAGTTGACAGAACGAGGACCAAATGGGGTAAATGCCGCCCGTACCTTAAATGGATGGCTATCCCGATAGGCTTGGTTACAATAGCCTGCTTTTTGCCTGTCTATAACAGCACGGCAAAATCATTTATCATCATTTCCGTTATATATGTTATCTGGTCAATGGTATATACCGTAGCGGACGTTCCGTATTGGGGACTTTCAACGGCTATGACCAACAACACAAATATACGCGGTAATCTTCTTACGGTTGCGCGTCTTTGCTGCACCGTCGGCGCAGGTGCCGTAACGGTATTTGTACCCATAATCACTTCTGCCGTAACGGCTAAATACAAAGATGCCGACGGCGTACTTATAGCCGCTAATTCCGCAGCCAATGCACACACTCTTAAATGGACCTATTTCATTTGCGCCGTTGTTCTTGTTGTTGTGTCCATGCCGATGTTCTTCTACGGCTTTAAGAACACAAGAGAAAGATATACAACCGATACAACTCCGCCGTCACTCGGTCATAACCTCGGCTTGCTCTTTAAAAACGATCAGCTTTTGCTCATACTTCTTTCGGGTATTTTGGGAGCTGCCAGAACCGTTTATATGTACACCGGCTCACTTTACTTTGCAAAGTATGTTCTCGGAAACGAAGCGGTATACAGTATTCTTACAATACTCGTAGTACCCGGCGGAGCCATTGCAACGGTACTTATTCCGTGGTTCACAAAGCACCTCGGAAAGAAAAAGACATACATATATGTACATGTTCTCGGAGCGGTCGTTATGTTTGCCATGTACTTCATAGGCAGAAACGGCGGATACAACAATTCTTCAAAACTTCTTTGGCTTGCCATAGGCTTTGTTCTTCTCGGACTTCCGCAGGGTATCAATAACGTAATAACTTATGCTATGATAGGCGATACCGTAGAATACCTTGAGTGGAAAACGGGCGAAAGAGCAGAGGGTATCTGCTTCTCAATGCAGACATTCATCAATAAAATCGGTATGGCTGTCGGCGCATTCATAGGCGTTATGGCATACGGAATTTCGGGAATTTCCCCGTCAGACCCGTACAATACCGTTACTCCCGAGGGCTCCGAAAAGCTCTGGGCTGTGCTTATCCTCTCGGGTGCTATTTCGATGGTGGCTACCATTATCCCCATGCTCTTCTACAAAGTTACCGAGAGAAAACAGAGAGAGTACGTAAAGGAAATAGAGGAAAGAAAAGCCGCTAAGGCAGCAAAAACCGCAGAATAATTTATAAGCAATACATAATAGAAAGGCTGTAGAACGTAATGTTCACAGCCTTTTATATTACCCTGATTTAATTTTCCGATATTATTTTCCTTACATACGGTATCGATTCGGGGCTTACCGAGAATTCATCAAGACCCCACCGCAGAAATAACGGGATAAGCTTTTCGTCCGCGGCGGCTTCTCCGCACATTCCGACAGGTATTCCCGCCTTTTCGGCACAGCTTATTATTCTTTTTACAGCCGTAAGAACTGCGCTTTGCCCCGTGTCGTAAAGGTAGCCGACGTCGGGATTTCCTCTGTCCGCCGCCATTATATATCCCGTGAGGTCGTTTGTTCCTATACTGAAAAAATCCGAATTTTCCGCAAGCTCTTCAGCCGAAAAAACAGCCGCGGGAGTTTCTGCCATAATGCCTATCGGTACGTCTTCCTTAAACTGCTTGTGTTCACGTTTCAGTTCGGATTTACATTCGCTTATAAGCTCTTTTGTGTCGTCGATTTCCGCCTTTACCGTTACCAAGGGCAGCATTATTTTTACATTTCCGAATACAGCGGCGCGAAGTATCGCCCTGAGCTGAACTTTAAATATATCGCGGTTTTTAAGGCAAAATCTTATTGCTCTGAATCCCAAAAACGGATTATCCTCTTTAGGAATGCCGAGATACGGTATATTTTTGTCGCCGCCCACGTCAAGGGTGCGTATTATCACCTCTTTGCCGTTCATCGCTTTTATTACCGAGGAATAGGCGAAATATTGTTCGTCCTCTGTCGGTTCTTTATCCCTGTCCATAAATAAAAACTCGGTGCGGAAAAGTCCTATACCGTCCGCGCCGTTTTTTATTACGTTTTCAATGTCCGAGGGATTGCCGATATTTGCGCAAACGGCTTTTTCGGTGCCGTCCTTTGTCTGTGTTTTGCGATTTATGAATTGTTTGACCTCTTCTTTTTTTCTGTCGTACTCTTTTCCCATACGGCTGAAATTTTCTGCGGTGATTTCATCGGGCTCTATTATTATTTCGCCGCTTTCACCGTCAACCGCCAGAGTATCGCCCGAATTTATGCGTTCGGTTGCTTTTGCCGCGCCGAGTACGGTCGGTATTGACAGAGCCCGTGCGAGTATTGCCGAATGAGACGTAACGGAACCGCCGTTTGCAATTACGGCAACTGTATTTTTCCTGTTTATGCGCGTGACAGCCGACGGCGTCAGCTCGTCAAACACAAGTACGGAGTTTTCGGGTACGTTTTCCGCCGAAAAGCCTTTGTTCCCCAAAAGAATATCGGTAATTCCGTTTTTGATGTCGTTAATATCGGAGCTTCGCTGTTTTGTGAGCTCGTCCTCCGAAGAAAAAAATATATCGTAAAGTTCGGTGCACACCGCGTTAACCGCTTGTGCGGCAGTCTTTCCGTCTTTAATTGTTTTCTCGGTTTCGGAAATGAAAAACGGATCGTCGCAAAGGCCTATGTGACCCAAAAGAATATCCGCATTTTTACTGCCTGCGGCGGAAAAAAGCTTTTCGTACAGCTCCATGGTTTCTTTTTTGAATTTTTCACGCGCGTCTTTGAATTTCTCAAGCTCGTTAGTTTCGCCCGAAAATTCGGATTCCGGCGCTCTTTTTGTAACCGTTTTAATTACCACGGCGTTTCCGACGGCATATCCGCGGCAAACTCCCGTACCGTAGAGAGACGTCATTTTTCAAGCCCGCTTTCTATGAGATTTACCGCCTCTTTCAGCATTTCTTTTTCGTCCTCGCCTGTGCAGATTATTTCGATTTCGTTGCCGTATTTAAGTCCCGCCGCCATAATGTTCATAATGCTTTTTCCGTTTATCTCGTTTCCGCCGTGAATGATTTTTATATCCGAACGGTACTTTACCATAGCCGATATAAAATTATTGGCAGGGCGCATATGAATTCCCGCTTTGTCCGTAATTTTAACCTTTGCCGAAACCATGTCACATTACCTCTTTTTGATGTTTTCTTTTCTTAAAGAGCGACAGCATCAGAGCGCCTGCCAAAGAGCCTGCCGCAAGCGCAATGATATAGCCGCCGATGTGCTCTGCTACCGGGAACACGAAAATTCCGCCGTGCGGAGCGGGTATTCCGCAGCCGAACATTCCCGACAGCGCGCCTGCTACCCCCGAACCTATTATGCAGGCAGGTATAACCCTTAACGGATCCGCGGCGGCATAGGGTATGGCGCCCTCGGTTATAAAGCAGAGCCCCATAAGATAATTCACGGCTCCGCCGCGTCTTTCTTCATCCGTCCACTTCGATTTGTTGAATGTTGTTGAAAGAGCTATTGCTATGGGCGGTATCATACCGCCTATCATTACGGCAGCCATTATATAGTAGTTGCCGCTTGCAATTGCGGCTGTGCCGAAAACGTATGCCGCTTTGTTAAACGGTCCGCCCATATCCACAGCCATCATTGCGGCGAGAACGGTACAAAGCAGCACACGGCTTGTGCCGCCGAGAGCGGTAAGACCGTTTGAAAGTCCCGTGTTCAATATGCCGATAAACGGGTTTATAACACCCATTAAGAGCCCTATCAAAAGCGTGCCGAACAGTGGATACAAAAATACCGGCTTTATGCCGTCCATACTTTTCGGTAAAAACGCAAAAATTTTCTTGAGAAGATTTACAATCAGACCGCCTAAAAATCCGGCTATCAATGCGCCCAAAAAGCCCGATACCGCGGTGCTGTCACCGTCAAGACCGTTTATGCGCAGCGAGGCGAGAGTCAGCCCTTGGCTCGCGAAATAACCGCCGACAAATCCGACGAGCAAACCGGGCCTATCGGCTATGCTCATTGATATATAGCCCGAGAGAATGGGCAGCATAAACGCAAAAGCCGCTTTGCCTATCCAAAATATCACGGCGGCGACGGGTGTTGTATATCCGAGAGTGTCGCCTGCCTTTACACCGGAAATTGAGTCCGCCAAAAATCCGAATGCTATCAGTACGCCGCCCCCGACAACAAACGGGAGCATATGCGATACGCCGTTCATAAGATGCTTGTATATTCTTTTGCCGAAGCCGTTTCCCTCGGAATATTCCGTATCGGCAGGGGAACTGTCGCTTTTCTTTTTATATACGGGTACGTCGCCCGACAAAATACGTTCTATAAGCTCCTCCGGCTTGTTAATTCCGGCGGATACCGACGTTATAAGAACCTTTTTGCCCGAAAATCGGTCGGTTTCAACATTCCTGTCGGCGGCAACTATAATGCCGTCGCATTTTTCGATTTCCTCTTTTGTCAAAGCATTTTTTGTGCCGCCCGAGCCGTCGGTTTCAACCTTTATTTCGATTCCTGCCTTTTTTGCGGCTTTTTCAAGAGCCTCGGCTGCCATATATGTGTGCGCTATGCCGGTGGGGCAGGCGGTTACGGCAAGTATTCTGTAGTGCGACTTTGAATGCTCCGAAGTATCGCCGCCGAATTTTTCGGCTTCCTTTTTATCGATTATATTTAAAAAATCTTCGGTACTTTTCGCGTTTTTGAGTGCCGAAACAAAATATTCGTCCATAAGCATTGTCATAAGGCGCGATAGTATCGCGAGATGTTCGTCGTTTTCGTCACCTGCCGCTATCATAAATAACAGATCCGAGTTTTTTCCGTCGGGGGCTCCGTACGGTACGCCGCCTTTTACCGTTACCGCCGAGAGCGACGCCTTTTTTACCGCCTTTGACTTTGCGTGGGGAACCGCTATGCCGTTTCCGATAGCGGTAGAACCCTGTTTTTCTCTTTTTAAAATATCTTTCTTATACTGCTCGGCGTCAAACAGGTCGCCTGATATTTCGTGGAGTTCTATAAGTTTGTCAATAGCTTCATCCTTGCTTTTAAGAACCGTGTTCACCATAACGGCTTTCGGGTTCAAAAGGTCGGTGATACGCATATTTTATCCTCCCTTAAAGCTTTTTGAGAATTTCATATATAAGATCTTCCTTTCCGAGCCCCTCGGAAAATGCTGTTGCCGCGGAACAGGCCACAGACAGGCGAAACGCATATTCAATATCGTTTTTAAGCTCCATACCGGCTAAAAATCCGGCTACCATACTGTCTCCGCAGCCGACAGAGTTTATGAGCCTCCCTTTGACCGCGTCGGCACACGTCACCCGTCCGCTTTCATCTATAAGCACGGCGCCCTTTTCGCCGCAGGAGACAATCACGTTTTGTGCACCGCGATTTTGCAGCTCCTTGCCGTATTCCGTGATTTCGGCGTAGGTAAGCTCTTTTTTGCCGAACATCTCCGCAAGCTCGTGATGATTCGGTTTTATTAAAAACGGTTTTCGGCAAAGTGTGTCTAAAAGCCTTTTGCCGGTAGTATCAACTGCCGCGCGTACATTCTTATCGGACAGCCTTTCAAGGATTTGCCCGTAGATGTCGTCGGGCAGGGAAGAGGGTACGCTGCCCGACAGTACTACGCAGTCACCGCTTTTGATTTTGTCAAGCTTTTTAAAAAGCTCGTTCAGCTCTTCCTGCGAAACCGAGGGACCTGCGGCGTTAATGTCAAGCTCGCCGTCAAAGCGCAGCTTTACGTTGATTCGTGTATTTCCGCCGGATATTTCCGTAAAATCACTTTTAAGCCCATCCTTTGCCATAAGACGCACAAGCTCTTTTCCGGTAAATCCTCCGATGAAGCCGAGTGAAACCGAATCTACCAAAAGCTCGTGCAGTACGGAAGATACATTTATGCCTTTGCCGCCGTAAAATAGCTTTTCCGAAGAAGCTCTGTTTATGTCATCGTATGATAAAAAAGGTACATTCATAACGTAATCAAGCGCCGGACTGAGTGTGAAAGTGTATATCATATCTGTTACTCCCTGTTATAAATTCAGATGTACCTATTTTATCGTGACGCACGCAAAAAGACAATATCAAGGCAAAAAACTTCCCTGTATGTATTATTATAAGAGGCGGCCGTAATATTCCGTATAAATAAAAAAACAGACTTTATGAGCACAATTCATAAAGCCTGTTTGTTTATTTAAGCTTATCCGTTAAAATACCACTACGAGTAACATTTTGAATTTTTCCTCGCCGAAAACAGCGTGCGGATGACCTGCCGGCATAACGATGGAGTCGCCCTCCTTGAGTATGTGGGGAACACCGTCTATTGTTATTTTGCCGGTGCCGTCAATAGCGGTAACAAAAGCGTCGCCGCCGGATTCATGCGTGCTTATTTCCTCGCCCTTGTCAAATGCGAAAAGAGTAACGCTCAAGGCATCATTTTGCGCGAGTGTTTTGCTCACAACCTGACCGTCGCCGTAAGAGATTTGTTCTTTAAGACAAAGAACGGTTGATTTTTCAATATTTTTGATTTTATCCATAGTATTTATATCCCTTTAAAAAAATATTTTTTATATTCAGTCCGTAAGAGTATAACGCTCAAGACCTATTGAGTGCTTGCCGTATTCAATGGCTTCTGTGGGGCAAAAGTTTATACATGCCATACAGTGTGTGCAGTTTTTACCCCAAACGGGTTTGCCGCCTTTAAGCTCAATGTTGTTCAACATGCAATTTTTTACGCATTTTCCGCAAGATATACATTTGTCCGTCGCGTAAAATTTGTCGGCGGATACAAAGAATTTATAAAAAATCGTGTTTACAATGCCGCTTTTAAGCTTGTCGGCAATTCCTGCTTTAACGTTCGGGAAAGGTTTATCCGACTTAATATATTCTGCCGCGTCAAGTGCCGCTTTATCCGCATTCGCGATAAGCGAGGGTATCGTCTTTTCGTCGGGAGCGTTAAAAAGAGCCGTGTAATTTTCGGGCATTACTACCTCGTATACGCCCATAAATTCAAATTTCTTGTACGAACAAAGCACTTTTAACTTCTTCGCCGCATTGCCTATATCACCGCCGCAGTCCATAATAAAGTAAGCTTTGGAATTTCCGCGAAACTGTGATTCTCTTATGAATTTTTCAAAAATGTGAGGTATTTGCCAAGCGTAAGTCGGGCAAACAAAAACGTAAGCCGCGTCGCTGTTAAAATCGCCGATTTTGCCGTTCTTTATATATTCAACGGAGTTTATCGGCGTTTCTCCGAGGACTTCTCCGACCTTTTTTGCCAGATGGCGGCTGTTTCCGGTGCCTGTAAAATAAACAATCATTTTTATCACTCCTTACAGTGCTTTTGGTTTAAAGTCTTTATTATTTGAGCTTTTTACCGCTTTTTCCGAGCAGACGATCAATAACAAACGACAGATAACCGAGAGCCAAAAACGCCGCCGTAATGAGGACGATTATGAGCGTGACCTTGTTTTTGCCGTAAATGTCCGTATCGAGAAACGGATACGGGTAACGGCTGGCAGACCCGAAATCGGAAAATAACTTACTGCCGAATTTTGCGCATACCATGGTAAACAGAAGGTACAGATAGGGCAAAATGAGCCAGCAAAGCGGATGCAGGGCTTTGTATTGACCCTTTGGGAAAAACAGCAGATAGTCAAGTATTGCCATAGCTGGGATTACATAATGCATAAGGATAATCCCGATATAAAAGAATTTGTCTGAGGAAGCGTCGGCTTTTGCGCTGTTCGGCATAAACAAATAGGCTATTGCGGTTACGGTTATGCACATGGTTACAGCCCCTCTGAAAACCGCTTTTTCTTTTTTGGGACTGAAAACAGCGAGAAAGAAAAAATATAAAAAGCAGATTATATTGCTCTGTACGGTATAGTAATACAAAAGCGTATCGGCGTTGCCGCGCCGCAGACCGTCAACATACTGAAAAATCAGCCCCGCCTCACAGCACATTAAAAAAATTATGCGATAGAGCTGTTTTAAATTCTGACTTTTTATGTACATAAAAATGTCACCCCGAAAAACTATTGATACAAACCCTATTTTAACACAATAAGTCGTTTGTATCAATGTATTTCGGAGCGGCAAAAGCAAAATGTACTTTACAATGTCGGGTTATCGGTCAGCATTTTTTCCTTTGAGCTTTCTCTCAAACGGGATACACATACTTTCGTAATTATCAATTTTTCTGTTGAGCCTTGCGAGAGTATTTTCAAGGTCGGCAATTCTCTTTTTGAGCTGATCGCGCTGCTCTATCAGAAGCTCTTTCCTTGCGGCAACGGTGCTGTCACCCTCGCAAAAAAGGCTTACATATTCAATCAGAACTTCTACCGGCAGCCCTGCGGCACGCATACATTTAATAAACTCTATCCAACCGCAGTCCTGTTCTTTGTAATCGCGTATTCCGCCGGGTGTTCTGCCGACTTTCGGCAAAAGACCTATTCTCTCATAATAGCGCAGCGTGTCGGGAGTAAGGTCGTATTTTTCGGCAACTTCCGCTATGGTCATTTTAAAAAGCCTCTCTTTCAACGCTCTTATTCAAAAGCCTTTGCAATCTGCGGCATAAGCTCGCTTACCTTAATGTGCTGCGGACACGCCTTTTCGCACTTTCTGCATTTTATGCAGTCCGAGGCTTTTCCGTATTCTTTAGCGAGGTTTTCGTAGTATTGGCTGTGAATTGAAAAGTCCTTATATTTCGCGCGCATTTCTTCGTTATACAGAGCAAAATACTTCGGTATCGGAATGTGCTTCGGGCAGCCTGCCGTGCAGTAGCTGCAACCTGTGCACGGTACGGTTATAGAAGCCTTTATAATGTCCACTACCTTGCCTATAATTTCAAATTCTTCTTTTGACAAAGGCTTGAAATTTTCCATATATCCGGTGTTGTCAAGGAGTTGTTCGTAAGTGCTCATTCCGCTGAGTACCGTCATAACGCTGTCGTGACTTGCGGCAAATCTTACCGCCCATGACGGAATTGACGCGTCCGGAGCATACTCTTTGAGCAGCTTTTCGGCCTCGTCGGGAATTTTTGCAAGTGTTCCGCCTTTTACGGGCTCCATTACAATTACCTTTTTGCCGTGTTTTACCGCCGTTTCATAGCATAAACGCGACTGAATACCGGGGTTATCCCAGTCAAGATAGTTTATCTGAAGCTGAACTATCTCAATTTCGGGGTGCTCGGTTAAAATTCTGTCGAGGAGCTTTGCGTCATCGTGATATGAAAATCCGACAGTCTTAATTTTGCCCTCTTCTTTCATACGGGCTACGAAGTCAAAGCAGTCGAGATTTGTCGCCGTCTCGTAATTCGATACGTTTAAGTTGTGGAGAAGATAGTAATCAAAATAGTCAACACCGCAGTTTTTTAGCTGTTTTTCAAATATGCGTCTGTTGTCTTCCTTTGTTTTCAGCATCATTGTAGGCAGCTTTGTGGTGAGTGTAAAACTGTCGCGCGGGTGGCGGTCCACTATGATTTTCTTTGCGGTTTCTTCGCTTTTGAAATCGTGATACATATATGCTGTATCAAAGTAGGTAAAGCCGCGCTCCAAAAATTTATCTACCATTTTTTCAGCCTGCGGAATATCTATTTTAGAGGGGTCGTTACTGTCAAGGACAGGCAGTCTCATAAGACCGAATCCGAGTTTTTTCATTTTTTTCATCCTCATAATTTTAATTTTTTCTTTTATGGCTTCCAATGCCGTTTCGGCGTCGTCTATGCCGTCAACGGTCTGCTCCATAGGACAAATCCCCGTGCCGTCGCGATTCTTGATATTGTCCGTTACGCTGCCGCAAGTGTATGTTATGCCGTATTTTTCGAGTATCGGTATGGCTTTGCGGCTTAAAACCTCGCCGTACACATTTTTGATTTTAAGCAGCGCAAAAAGCGAGGCGGCGGCTTTTCCTATGATTTTGTCGGCGGCGCAAAAACGAGATAAATCGGTTTTGCCGTCAAGCAGCTTCAAAAGAGGGGACAGACCCTTGCCGTTTTCTTCGATGAATTCTTTGCCGTCATACAGCACGAGCGACGCACCGTTTTTAAGACGTTCCTTTGCCTTTTCCGTATTATTCATAGAATTTGTTTAACCCCTTGGCGCGGTAAACAAGAAGCGGAAGCAGCGTCCACTGCAAAATGAGTCCGGGCAGACCCGATACAATACTTGAAAGTATTATTGACGGAGCAACCGCCGTGCTTTTAAACCCGTAAAACGCGATTAAAATCGCAGCCGCACGAACGGCTCTGCCGAGAATTTGAGCAATGAGTACCTTTAAAATGACGGGCATTTTTTTATTTTTGAGAAGTCCGCATACAAGACCGTATACGGTAAGCTCTATCATCATAAACGGAAGAAGCGCCGCCGACGGCATACCGGTGAGCGCAAAGCTCAAAAGGGGACTTGCCGCTCCCGTTACGGCGCCCACCGCAGGACCTGCCAAAAGAGCGGTGAAGAATACGCCGAGATGCATCGGCAAAAACGCCGAGCCGGGCAAGCTGCCGGTGCCGCTCACGGTTCCTATTACGTGAAATAACTGCGGCATTGCAACCGATAAAACTATTCCTATAACCGTCGTGAAAGTTTTGGCGGTTATAATCTGTCTTTTTCTTGCCAAAGTGTTTTCCATAATATCAATCTCCTAAAATCGCTTCATACGTTTTTGCCTATATTATAGCATTCTTTATATTCGGGCTTGTCTTTTATTTCGCCTTTTTCAAATGCACCGGCACCTTTTACTATTCCCTTTTCCTTTGCACCGTCAAGGCAGTCGAGCGTAAATCCTCTTATACATTCTATCGACTTGTCAAACGCCGCTTTGTCGGAGTCCGCCGCAGTCAGAATATAATAGAAATCTTTGTCCGACATCTCTGTGTAACGCGGCACACACCTGTCGATAAATGTTTTAAGCTGTGCGTCAACAGTATAGAAGTATACGGGAGAAGCAAAAACTATAACGTCGGCTTCGACCATTTTGTCATTAAGCTCAGCCATATCGTCCTTTTGAACGCATTTGTGTGTGGAATTGCATACGCCGCAGCCACGGCAGTAATTTATATTTTTGTCGGCGAGAAAGACCTTTTGGACCTCGTTTCCGGCGTCTGTTGCTCCGCGTGCGAATTCATCACAGAGTAAATCCGAATTTCCGTGTTTTCTCGGACTTGATGAAATAATGAGAACCTTTTTACCCATTGTAATCAGCTCCTTTTAAAGTTTTGTCAGAGCCCGTTGTGGGTTCTGATGTTAAGTGTGCTTATCTTTAAATATAATTTAACACTTGGAGTTTACTCTAAGTCAAGCATTTTTTGAAAAAATTTTTTCAAAAAGCAAAAATAATAGAATTTTGTCTGTTAATATGTAAACTGTTTATTAACACTTTTTGACTTTCCTTGACTTTTAAATTTACGGTGCTATAATATTTATGCTCTTTGAAAAAGGGCTATTTTTATGGAATCAGGTGATTTGTATGCGTACAAAACAGTTTAAAGCTGAATCAAAAAAGCTGCTTGATTTAATGATAAACTCAATATACACGCATAAAGAAATATTTTTGCGCGAACTTATATCAAATGCAAGCGATGCTGTTGATAAGCTGTATTTCCGTTCGCTGACCGACCAAAACGTGGGAATGTCACACGGGGATTTTGAAATCAGAATTACTCCCGATAAGGAAAAGAGGACTCTCACAATTTCCGATAACGGTATCGGTATGACCAAGGACGAGCTTGAGAGTAACCTCGGTACTATAGCAAAGAGCGGCTCTCTCGCATTTAAGCAGGAAAACGCCGACGCAAAGGATATAGACGTTATCGGTCAGTTCGGCGTAGGCTTTTATTCCGCTTTTATGGTAAGCGACTGTGTGACCGTTGAAAGTCGCGCGTACGGTGAAAACGAGGCTTACCGCTGGCAGTCTAAGGGCATAGAGGGCTATACCGTAGAGGAGTGCGACAAACCCGATGTCGGTACTACGATAACTCTCCATATCAAAGACGATACGGATGAAGAAAAGTATTCTCAGTTCCTTGAGGAATACACCATCAAGACAATAGTTAAAAAGTACTCCGACTATGTCCGTTACCCGATAAAAATGACAGTCGAAAAGAGACGTCTCAAAGATGGCTCGGAGGACGAATACGAAACGGTAAAAGAGGACGAGACTTTAAACAGTATGATTCCTCTTTGGAAAAAGAATAAAAAAGAGATTAAGCCGGAGGAATACGAAGCTTTTTATAAAGATAAGTTTATGGATTACGAAAAGCCCCTCAAGGTTATACATTATAAAACCGAGGGTCAGGCAACATATGACGCGCTTCTTTTCATTCCGTCACACGCTCCGTTTGATTACTACACCAAGGAATACGAAAAGGGCTTGCAGCTTTACTCAAAAGGCGTTTTGATAATGGACAAGTGCAAAGACCTTTTGCCCGACCATTTCAGTTTTGTCAAGGGGCTTGTAGACAGCGAGGATCTCTCGCTTAACATCTCGCGTGAGGTTCTTCAGCATGACCATCAGTTAAAGCTTATTGCAAAGACCATAGAAAAGAAGATAGATTCCGAGCTTAAAAAGATGCTTGAAACCGACCGTGAAACTTACGAAAAATTCTTTAAAGTGTTCGGTATGCAGATTAAATTCGGCGTATACAGCGATTACGGTATTCATAAAGACAGCCTCAAGGATTTGCTTTTGTTCTATTCGTCGAGCGAAAAGAAGCCCGTAACCTTAAAGGAATATGTATCCCGTATGAAAGACGGTCAAAAGGATATCTATTACGCGGCAGGCGAGACAACCGATAAAATAGATATGCTTCCTCAGGTGGATTCGGTTAAGGATAAGGGCTACGAAATACTTTATCTCACCGATTATGTCGATGAATTTGCTCTTCGCGCGCTTAACGAATACGACGAAAAGACCTTTGTCAATGTCTGCACCGAAGAGGTTGACCTCGGCACCGAAGAGGAGAAGGAAGCCCTCAAAAAGGAAAACGAGGATAACGCCGATATGCTCAAAGAAATGAAAGATGCTCTCGGCGAAAACGTCCATGAAGTAAGATTTACCGATAAGCTTAAAGATCACCCCGTCTGTCTTTCGAGCGAGGGCGCCATTTCACTTGAAATGCAGAAAGTCCTGAATTCCATGCCGAACGGCAAGGACGCCAAAGCTACGGTAGTGCTTGAAATAAATTCAAACCATCCGATAGCCGAAAAGCTCAAGTCCCTTTATAAGGACGATAAAGACGGCCTTCGCGATTACGCAAAGATTCTCTATGCACAGGCGCGCCTTATAGGCGGTATGTCTGTTGACGATCCGGTGGAGCTTTCAAATCTTGTCTGCAATCTTATGACAAAATAACGGAATATCGAATCGGCTTTTTAAACCGCCGCGGAGAGTGCTTGCTCTTTGCGGCGGTTTTTGTAATTGATAGTATTAAAAGTTTATGCTAAAATAATTACAGTATCTGACCGAGGGAGGATAAAAATGGATATAAACGAAATATTATCGCATTGCGACCACACAAATTTAAAACAGACCGCCGTTCCGGAGGATATAAAACGTCTGATTGACGAGGCTGTGAAATATAAAACCGCAAGCGTTTGTATTCCGCCGTGTTACGTAAAATTTGCTTCTGAATATGCAGCCGGTAAAACGCGTATCTGCACCGTTATAGGCTTCCCGAACGGTTATAACACGACCGAGGTCAAGGCGTTTGAAACAAAACAGGCGCTGCTTGACGGTGCGGACGAAATAGATATGGTAATAAACATCGGCGCACTTAAAAGCGGAAATACCGATTATGTGGAAAATGAGATAAAAACGCTGAAAGAGGTTTGCGGCGACAAATGCCTTAAGGTAATAATCGAAACTTGCCTTTTAACCGAGGACGAAAAGAAAATTATGTGCGATATTGTAAGTCGCAGTAAGGCGGATTATATCAAAACCTCAACGGGCTTTTCCAATGCGGGCGCAACTCATAATGATATAAAGCTCTTTAAGAAATACGTGTCTCCGCCCGTAAAAATAAAGGCGGCAGGAGGTATTCACACATTGGAGGACGCCGCAGAGTTCATTTCGGAGGGTGCGGACAGACTCGGTGCGAGTGCTCTTGTAAGTCTTGCAAAAAACGCTTTAGATAAAAACTAACTGTGAAATTCCGATAAAAAAAGGAACTGTTTTTACAGTTCCTTTTTTGTTTTCCGAATAAATTATGACTGCTTTAAAAACTGCTTGTCAATAACCTTGCCCACGAAGTCGTTGATGTATTTAATGCTGAAGTCGTTTTGCTTGAGCCTTGAAGCCTGCGCCTTTGCGAGTGCGTCGGTGTATTGCGAAAGGGGATAGATTTGCACATCGTGGCTTCCCCTTACATAGTGTGTCACAATCGGCTCAAAAATCACATTGTCAACCGTTGTTTTTCCGGTGTCGTAATCCTTTGTCAAGTCGTAGTGGAGCATACCGCCTATAACTCTCGACGCTGTGTTTTGCTGCGAAATAAAGTTGCCGAGCGAATATGCCACAAGCGTTTTTGTGCCGTTACCGTTGTCTATCCATTCAACAGGCTGTATTACGTGCGGGTGATGACCTATAATTACGTCCGCTCCCCACGACGCCATTTTGTTTGCAAGCTCGCGCTGGTCGTTGTTGGGGGTCGTCGTGTATTCTTCGCCCCAATGAACGTTTACCAAAACAATATCACATTCGGCTTTTGCCTTTTGAATTTTTGATTTGATTGTGTCTTCGTCGGAGGTGTATATTATCTTAAGTGCGCTGTCTTTAGGCAGAGACAGACCGTTTGTGTAGCGGGTTATGCCCACAAGACCGATTTTAATACCGTCTTTTTCTATGTATTCAAGACGGTTCATATCGTTTTCGTCCTTGTAAGCGCCGGTCATTGTGACGCCGCCGATGTTGTTCCAGAAATCAATAGCCTCCGAAAGACCCTTTGCGCCCTTGTCAAGCATATGGTTATTTGCGAGGTTTACTACGTCAAAGCCTATTTTTTTGACTTCTTCGCCGACCTCTCGAGGCGAGTTGAAAAGCGGATAGCCGGACGGCTCAAAGCTTTTTGCTATTATAGTTTCTTGGTTTATGGTGGCTATATCTGCGGCGGCTACGGTAGATGCGACGTTTTTATATGCATATGAAAAATCATATCCGCCGTTTTTCGAGCGCTTTTTGGCTTGCTCGTAAATTCCGTCGTGTATGAGATTGTCGCCGACCGAGAGCATACTGATTTTAACAGGTTCTTTTTTCTCCGCAGTCACGGTCTCATCGGGAACCGCGGCAACAGATACCGTTTTTTTGGTTTTCGGCTCCTTAGTCTCTTTGACCGCAGGCTCCCAACCGTTTTTTGATGAATTAACTATTGTCACGGTGCCGAATACGGCTACAACCGCAACAATGATTAGCATAAAAATTTTAACAGCCTTGTTTTTCACTTCTTTACCCCACACCAAAAATTACTTTTCAAATACCTGTGTATAGCGCTTTATAGAATCCTCTATAATGTCGGCTGCCACAAAAGCGCCTTTTGTCTCGTCGATAACGGTCTTTTTGTTTTCGAGCGTTTTATATACGGCGAAAAAGTGCTTCATTTCATCGGAAATGTGCGCCGGTAGCTGCGTTATGTCGGTATATGAGTTGTACATCGGGTCGTCAAACGGAATGGATATAATCTTATCGTCCGGGAAACCGTTGTCAAGCATTGTTATAACGCCTATCGGGTAGCATTTGACGAGCGCCATGGGCTCTATCTGCTCCGAGCAGAGAACGAGTACGTCAAGAGGGTCGTTGTCTTTAGCATATGTCCTCGGAATAAATCCGTAGTTTGCCGGGTAGTGGGTAGAAGTGTACAAAACCCTGTCAAGCCGCAAAAGCCCCGTTTCCTTATCGAGCTCATATTTCATTTTGCTGCCCTTGCTGATTTCTATAACCGCGTCAAATGCGGTTTTTGTTATTCTGTCGGGACTTATGTCATGCCATATGTTCATAGTAAAACCCTCCGTAAAAATTATTTAATACCTTTGAATTTTTCTATAAGGCCGTTTCTCTCCGCCCAAAGATTTTTGGAGAGATCAACATAGTATTTATGCGGATTTTCAAAGCGCTTAACCTCGTCCCAAAGCGTGTCGGTCTGTCTTAGGCAGTATTCGCGTATTTCTTCGAGCGACGGTTCGTTGTAGACCTTTTTGCCGCCCTCAAATATCGGAACGAGAAGCTTTCTCGTTACAAAGTTTTCTATTTCTTTTCTCTTCCAGGTGAAATCCGGGTCAAAGAGTACATACGGCTTGTTTTCGTCTATCGTCTCGCCGTCGAGAGTGAGTACGTCCGCTATCGCCTTGCCGGAGTCTTTGTCAATAAGCCTGTATACCTGCTTTGACGACGGTATGGTTATCTTTCTGACATTTTCCGAAAGATTTATTTTCGGTATCGTTTTGCCGTCCTTTTCTATTGCGGACAGCTTGTAAACGCCGCCGAAAAGGGGAGATGAGGCGGAGGTTATAAGTCTTTCGCCGACTATAAAGCAGTCAACCTTTGCGCCCTGCGAGACCATATCGCTTATAAGGTGCTCGTCAAGCGAGTTTGACGCCATAATGTCGCAGTCGGGGTATCCCGTAACATCAAGCATCTTTCTGACTCTCTTTGAAAGATATGTGATGTCGCCCGAATCTATTCTTACGCTCTTTGGACGTTTCCCGAGAGGCAAAAGAACATCGTTAAAAGCCTTTATGGCATTGGGTACGCCGGAGCGGATAGTGTCGTAAGTGTCAACTACCAGAGTGCAGTCGTCGGGATGACGTCTTGCATATTCGCAGAAAGCGTCGTATTCGCTGTCAAAAAGCTGTACCCACGAGTGTATCATTGTATTGACAGAGGGTATGCCGAATTCTCTTTCGGGTATAACTCCTGATGTTGCAACACAGCCGCCTATATATGCGGCTCTCGCGCCGTAAACAGCTTCGTCCACGCCCTGAGCGCGTCTTGTTCCGAATTCCGCAACAGCCGTTCCGTGTGCCGCCCTTACAAGGCGGTTTGCCTTTGTGGCAATAAGGCTTTGCTGATTTATCGAGAGTAAAAGCATTGTTTCTATAAGCTGAGCCTCAATTATCGGGCCGCGTACCTTTATAATGGGTTCATTCGGAAAAATCGGCGTGCCCTCGGGTATTGCCCATACGTCACAGGTGAATTTGAAATCTTTAAGATAATTTGCAAGCTCGTCGGAAATACCCTTTGATTTGAGGTATTTTATATCGTTCTCGCAAAAATGCAGATGTTCAAGATAATCTATAACCTTTGAAAGCCCTGCCGCGATGGCAAAACCGCCGTTATCGGGAACACGTCTGAAGAACAGGTCAAAATAGGCTATGGTATCTTTCATACCTGCGCCCATAAAACCGTCTGCCATGGTAAGCTCGTAGCCCTCGGTCAGCAGAGCAAGATCGGAAGCCTTTATATAATCTGCCAAAATAATCACCTCTCATATAAGTTATAAATATTGTATCATAATAGCTTATCTTGTGCAATTAAATATTGCCGTGCTTAAAGCTTTTTTACTGTTTTATTTTTCGTTTTGATATGTTACAATAGCAATATTAAAAGTGTTTTTAAGAAAGTATGAGCCAAAACGGGAGTGCATAGTTAAATGAGCTTTTCGGGATTTATCACGGTAGAGGTGCTGAGCCTTGCGTTGTTTTATGTGTTCAGCGGCAAGGCGCGTCTTCACACGTGCTTACTCGACCGAAACAAAAGGAGTACAAACATCGCCTTTGCTCTTTTTTGGCTGTTATGTATTCTGTTCGGAATTTTCATATTTGCCGGCATTTTTAAACCCGCGGCGGCATATCCGTTTGACAGGCTCTACAACAAAAACGCTTACGAACAGCAATTTGACGCCTTTTTAAAGCATCAGCTTTATATTGATATTGAACCGTCGCAGGAGCTTTTGGCACTTTCAAACCCCTATGACCGAGCGAGCAGAACGGGCATAAGCTTTTTGTGGGACAGAGCGCTGTACGGCGGCAAATACTATTCTTATTTCGGAATAGCGCCCATTATAACGGTTTATTATCCGTATTATTTTATAACAGGAAAGGTGCCGTCGGCAGCTACAGTGTGCTTTATATTGTTTACGGCGGCTGTAACTGCCGTCGCTATCACATATTTAAAGGCAGTCAAAATATTCTGTAAAAATCCCAATAAGGTTCTCGTGTTTTTCGGGTTTGCCGCGGTAGAGACGGGCAGCCTTTTGTTTATGCTTTTAGTGAGCGCCGATATGTATTATACGGCGGTGATTAGCGGAGTTTGCTTTTTATCACTGTTTATGATGTTTTCGCTTGCGGCTTACGGTAAGAAAAAAACGGCGGCAAAATGCGTCGAATTCTTTTTGGCAGGCATTTCTTTGGTGCTTACGGTTATGTCAAGACCAAATATGGCCCTTATGTCCGTTATTATGGTGCCGCTTTATTTAAATGTTCTTTGCCGTAAGGATTTAAAACCGAAAGTGAAAATATTATCCGTACTGTCTTTTGCGTTCCCTGTTTTAATCGGAGCGGCATTTCAAATGTGGTATAATTATGCGCGCTTTTCGTCGGTATTTGACTTCGGCTCGGCATATCAGCTGACCGTTGCCGACGTTTCAAAATATGCCGTGACCCCGGCTCTGTTTTTGCCTGCGATTTATCACTACTTTCTGCAATTGCCCGACTTTAAAACCGAATTTCCGTTTTTTCACCTCAGCGCGGATGTGTATGCCGGCAGTTACAAAAAGTATATTTATTTTACACGGACCATGGGTATGTTTAATCTTCCGGCGTCAGTCGGTATTTTCGGGGTTCCTTGCGTTCTTACAAAAAAGACTGAATTTTGGAAGAGAGCGACGTTTTTGCTCGGCGTAATTATGCCGGTTGCGGTGGTTTTTCTCGATATGTGCCTCGGCGGGGTCAACATACGGTATCTTGCCGATATTGCGTTTGTCACCGTGCTTTTCGGAACGCTCATAATTATAAATCTCTATTCAGCTGTGCCCGACAATCAAAAGACGCTTAAATTTATATCTTATATTATTTTTACTCTTGTTTTGTTCGTTTCGGCTTTGGTAGGCGCTCTTACCGTGTTTGAAAACGAACGATACAGCAATTTTTCAATATTGGGTTAACTGAATTAAATGTTTGGGAGTGGTAAAATGGAAAATCGTTCTTTCGGCAAAAAAATAGCGGCTTTGCAAAAACAGCACGGCATAACCAAAACCGCTTTGGCGGATATTCTCGGCGTCAGCGTGAATACTCTTTCAAATTGGGAAAAGGGAGAGACAACGCCGTCGTTTGACGCGATATGCAATCTTTGCAGCGCGTTCCATCTGTCTCTTGATGATTTCGCATTCGGCACAGGCGCTCAGGAAACGGAAAAAGAGCCGTCAAAGGGGCTTCAGTCAATAAGGCAGATGTATAAAATAGGCAGGGGACCTTCAAGCTCGCATACCATGGGGCCGGAAAAAATCTGCCGCATTTTTAAAGCGAAAAATCCCGACGCCGATAAAATAAAGGTGATTTTATACGGCTCTCTCGCCTTAACCGGCAGGGGGCACGGCACCGACCGCATAGTCAAAGAAACATTGTCCCCGATTGACACAACCGTTGAATTCGATTTTTCCAAAACGGATCTTCCGCACCCGAATACCATGGAGCTTTTCGCCTATAAGAACGAAAAACTCCGTGACAGTATGCTTGCCTGCAGTATAGGCGGCGGCGAAGTCACGATAAAGGGTATGAAAATGGCTGAGAGCAAGCCGATATATGAATTCAGCACATTTAAGGATATTGCGGACCATTGCCGTAAAAACGATATGCGTATATGGGAGTATGTCGAAAAAACCGAGGGGAGCGATATATGGGATTTTCTCGGTGAAGTCTGGGATTGTATGCGTGACTGTATAAAAGAGGGACTTAATACAGAGGGAATTCTTCCCGGCGGACTCGGTGTGTCGAGAAAAGCGGGATTTTTATTCAGGCAGAACCATATCGACGAATCTCCCGAAACTCGCGAAAATCGCATAGTTTGCGCGTATGCCTATGCCGTGGGCGAACAAAATGCCGCAGGCGGCCGCATAGTTACCGCGCCCACGTGCGGTGCAAGCGGAGTATTGCCTGCCGTAATGCTGTACTTCCAAAAAAAGCGCGGTTACAGTGACAGAGAAATAGAAAAAGCGCTCGCTACGGCGGCGATTATCGGGCTTTTGGTAAAAACAAATGCGTCGATAAGCGGCGCGGAGTGCGGCTGTCAGGCAGAAATCGGAACGGCGTGTGCCATGACCGCGGCGGCTCTCGGCGAGCTTTTCGGAATGAGTCTTGAGCAGATAGAGTATGCCGCCGAAAACGCCATAGAGCATCATTTGGGACTTACGTGCGACCCGATATACGGCCTTGTGCAGATTCCGTGTATAGAGCGGAACGCCGTAGCCGCAATGCGTTCCATAAATGCCATTAACCTTGCCAATTTCCTTACCGCAACGCGAAAAATCTCGCTTGACCTCATAATAGAAACGATGTATGAAACAGGCAGAGATCTCTCCGCTAAGTACCGCGAAACAAGCACCGGCGGTATGGCTAAGCTTTATCACCCGAACATAAAGGGCAATTCATAATATTTTATGCCGCAATAATTGTTTATCCGTGGGGGAATTGCGGCAGGCACGGCGAGCAAAGTCGGCATCTTAATTACAATCGAAAAATGTATATTTTACATAACCTCTCTTACATTTTTATTTGTTTATGCTAACTGAATACAACAAGCAAGGATTACACAATATGCGAACATTCAAAAACGCAAAAGATTATGCCGAGTGGAAGCTCAGATAAGAGCAAGGTGTATAAAATGATAGGATTTTTTTCGCATTTGTTTTGGTTTTGGCTTTTTGCACTTGATTTCCCGACTATGTAGGCTGATAAAGCCTATAGTCGTTGTTGTATGTGTAATATGGCTCGTGATTAAGATAATAGGGCTTTGGGGCGTACCCGGTAAATCGAACAATTCATCCATAGAAAACAAATGGGATGAATTTGATTGGTGGCAGGATAACCAGGGATTGAAAAAATAAGGCACACAATCGGGTGTGTGTAAGAAGTCAGAGGCTGTCTCGATAGAGACAGTCCCTTTATATTTTTTGGAGATAATGAGGTAATAATGAATAATTACCGATTGAAAAAATTTCCTCAAAAATAAAAAAGACCCCTGCTGATATTACCGCTTACGAGGATTTGTTCTCGCTTTGCCGAAATATTGAACAGGAGGATTTTGCGCTTACACATTCAACAAACGAGGAACTGAGGAGAGCGATTTCAACAGCGGTTAAGTAAGCTTTGCCTTGATATTTGTTAATCGCTTGTTTTTTATGCTTAAACGCTGCCTCTGTGTACTTGTTTTTAAGTTTGCTGTTTGATATTGAAATTCGGACAATGAACCCAATTACTCTCTGGTTTTATTTTCAAAGTGTCCTATCTGATTTTGCAATTTAGAGAATTTGTATTTTTTTAAATTACCGTAAAAAAATGTTGACTTTGTCTGTACCTCATAGTATAATATCATTCGCAACGTAAAAGACGTTGTTGCTATTGGGGAATTGTGTAACGGTAGCACGACAGACTCTGACTCTGTTTGTTGGGGTTCGAATCCCTATTCCCCAGCCAAAAGTCTCGGAACATTGTTGTTCCGAGACTTTTTATATTTCTAAAATTATGTCCGGAAACGTGTATATCAGCGTTTTCGGGCTTTTCAATGTTCGGCAATTAGTATCTAATACCGAATAACAGTCTTAATCGATATTGATATTTAAAGTGCAGTTCACATTCGGTGGTTTTCGATTTTATATATTATATATTGACATTTTATTTGTTATTTGATAAAATTAGCCGTGGTTAGCGAGAGCTAACCAATTATTTTGAACATTAGTTAGCAATTGCTAACTTGCGCGGAGGAGAAATATATGCAAAAAGAATATAAGTCAAAAAATGTATCTGTTTTTTTATCGTTTGTATTGGCTTTTGCGATGCTTTTATTATCATCATTCAGCGCTTTTGCCATAGGACCGAATGAAGACGGCGTTTACGAAGTGCCCATTGAAATGTGGCATGCGGAAAAAGACAGAACCTCCATGGGGGACAGTTACATTATTCACACAGCACTTCTTACGGTAAACGGCGACGAAAAAACACTTACCGTAGTCCCCGCCAAGACGACAAGCGATATGCAATTTTGGTACTACGAGGACGGCTCGGTTGAGGGCAATACCATAGAGGTTGAGAGAAAGAGCAATGTTGAAATCGGCGGTACTGTATACGGGACAGCTTTTGAATTTCCTATTGAAAGCGACAACGAATTTGTCGGCGTAAAATTTGCTGCCTCGGCTATGCCGGTTTCGCCGTCGGCAAGGATTAAAATTGATTATGACAGTGCAAAAAAAGTGAACGGTACAGGAATAGAAACACCGGCACCGATTCAGGAAACCACAGCTAAAGTCACAACCGTTCGTGAAACCACGACAAAAACCACAACCATTCAGGAGACAACAACCGCAACCGCAACAGCTCAGGAAACAACATATTTTGCCGAGCCTGTGTCCGAGGCAAAAGAAGAAAAAACCAAAAGTAAGAAAACGCCGATAGCTATCGTATGCGGCGCAGTAGGTGCAGTTGCGCTCGCCGTTGTGATAGCTGTCGTTATTAAGAAAAATAAAACGATTGATTAAGGTGAAACATGAAAAAGATATTCAAAAAATTTCAGGTTAAGGACTTTGTGTTTTTAGCGGTATTATCTGCTGCAATGACATTGTGCGGGGGAATAACAATGCCGCTTGTTATGCATACAACCGTTTTCGGTTTAAGAAATATGGCAGCGGCGCCGATTTATTCGATTTTTGTTGCAATAGGACTTATGAAGGTAAGAAAGCCCGGTGCGCTGACGATAATCGGACTTTTTTCGGGAGCTCCGCTTATATTCTTTTCAACGGTAATGTTTTTCAATAATTTTATATCTGCCATAATCGCAGAGCTTATTATGCTTCTTGTTTTTAAAGGATACGAAAAAAAGGTTTCTGTTTTTGTTACAACGGGGATTTATATGCCGCTTTCACTTCCGATTTCCGTATTATTCAGTCTTTGGTTAAACGGCAAAAGTTATGAACAGCTTATCGCGAATCCTACGGTATCCGTTTTAACTTCAATAGGTACGGTTGCCCTTGCATTTGCAGGCTCGGCAATAGGCATAAAAATTGCAAACGAACTTCAAAAAGCAGGTAAATTAAAACCTTACGGAGAAGACGACAATGCTTGAAACATTTGAGGTTAAAAAGCCTTTTTATCCGCTTATATCCTTTTTTGCTTCAATAATCGTTCTTATATTCGGAATGCTTTTCAGCAAGAACATTTCGGCATTTGCTTTTGCATTTGCCGTTTTTGTACTTTTTTCTGCTTTCGGATTGTTTAAAAACAGCGCAAAAATGACTTTGGCAATGGGAGTTTGCGGCCTTATTATAGGCGGATTGTCATTTTTAACAAACAGAAGTTCAGAGGCTTTTTGGCAAACGCTTTTAAGAATGATTTTGCTCGGCCTTTGCGCTGTGCCTATGGTAAGTACGTCCCCGTGCGATCTGACGCGCTGCCTTGCCAAAATGAAATGCCCGAGAGTAATCACATTAGGTATGCTTGTAACACTTCGTTTTATTCCCGTTTTGGCAAGTGAAATAAAGCAAATTTGGGAGGCTATGAAGGTGAGGGGCGCAAATGTGAGCTGGTATCGACCGAGCACAATTTACCGCGCTTTTATCATACCGCTGGTTATGCGAATAATCGGTATATCAGATACCCTTTCTCTTTCGCTTGAAACAAGGGCATTTACGCTTGATGACAGCAAAAGCTCTGTATATAAAGTAATAGAAGTAAAAACAAGAGATTTTGTATTCCTTATCTGCGTTATTGCACTTTGCGTTTCGGGAGGTGTGATGATGTGGAAATAGCAATAAAGCTAAATGATATTACTTTTAAGTATTCGGGTGCGAGCGATAACGTACTTGAAAATGTAAATTTAACTTTAAACTACGGTGAATTTGCGTTGCTTTCCGGTGTTTCCGGGGAAGGTAAAAGTACACTTTTATCAATCATTAACGGCGTTATTCCTTTTGTCAATTCCGGCAAGCTCAGCGGCAGTGTTGAAATTGACGGTAAAGACGTAACAAAAGAAAAGGTCAGCAATCGTTCAAAGCTTATCGGAACTGTGTTGCAAAATGCCGACGAACAAATTGTTTATGACTATGTAAGTGATGAAATTGCATTCGGCTGTGAAAATTTAAATGTAGCACCGAATGAAATCGAAAACAGAATCGATAAATACACTTCGCTTTTAAAAATAGATAAATCGGCAAGAACACGAAGAATGTCGGGCGGCCAAAAGCAGCGACTTATTACCGCCTCGACACTTGCAATGGAGCAGAGGATAATTATTCTTGATGAGCCGCTTGCAAATCTCGATACCGTCGGCGCGCATATTTTGCTCGGCGCGCTGAAAAGGTTAGCCGATATCGGTTACGCAATACTTGTAGTGGAACACAGGATTGACATTGTTAAAAACTATGTTGATAAGGTTATGTGGATAGAAAACAAGCGGGTTTTCACAAGTGATAATAAGGATACGCTCTACGGAACTGTCAAACCGATTGAATCAAGCTATAAAGGAACTCAGGGTAAGATGCTTATTGAGGCGGAAAATATTTCTTTTTTTGCCGGAGGCAGAAATATAATTGACGGTTTGAATATGGAAATCAAAGCCGGTGAACGAATTGTATTGCTCGGTGAAAACGGATGCGGCAAAACAACTCTTATGCGTACACTTGCAAAGCTGAATAAACTCAGCGGAGGAAAAATAACGCAATCCGTTACAAAATCCGACAGGGCAAACAGCAAATGGTTTTCACTTGTCGGATATGTTTATCAAAACCCTACATATCAGCTCTTTATGCCGACTCTTTTAAGCGAAATATCCTATAAGGCAAAAAACGAAAAAACAGCCGAAGAAATGATTAAAGCCTTTGGGCTTGAGGGACTTGAGCAAAGGCATCCTCAATCGCTTTCCGAAGGACAAAAACGACGTGCATCAATTGCCGCGATTTGTGCAGGCGAGCCTAAGGTGCTTTTTCTTGACGAACCTACCGTAGGGCAAGATTATATGAATTTGTGCAAAATTGTTGATACAATTAACAGCATTAACAATCTCGGTACGGCGGTTGTCACGGTTACGCATGATAGGCGTTGTGCGGCCGCTTTAGCCGATAGAGTTTTAATTATGAACAACGGAAAAATTATCAAAGAGGGCGACAGCAGCCTTGCAGATGAATTTTTAAAATAACAAATAATTATTTTTTACTTAGGAGAATAAAAATGATTAAAACCAGACTTATAGGGCAGGTGCCTTCGTCAAAAAAGTATATTGCCCTGACGGTGGTCGCACAATGGCTTAAAACGGTTGCAAACATTGTAATGATGTTTATTCTGTCAAATCTATTGGCACAAATTCTTGACAAAAAGGTATTTACTTTTTCAAGTCTCATGCCATATCTCGGCGGTATATTGGGAGTTATGATTGTTCGCTATTTATGCGGATATTTTTCATCCAAAACCTCATTTTATGCATCAAGCGAGGTCAAAAAGGTGCTTAGGCAAAAGATGTATAAAAAGCTGACGCGAATGGGCGCATCATATCACGAAAAGGTATCGACGTCAGAAGTGCTTCAGGTTTTTGTTGAGGGCGTAGACCAGCTTGAATTATACTTCGGTAAATATTTACCGCAATTTTTCTTTGCTATGCTTGCACCGATTACCTTGTTTGCCGTGCTCGTATTTGTCAGCTGGAAAGCATCGGTAGTGCTTCTTATTTGTGTGCCGCTTATTCCGCTTTCGATTGTTGCGGTTCAAAAAATCGCCAAAAGACTTTTGAGCAAGTATTGGGGTGTATACACAAATCTCGGCGATACATTTCTTGAAAATATTCAAGGGCTGACAACGCTTAAAGTTTACCGAGCAGATGAACGCAAGAATATTGAAATGAATGAAAAAGCCGAGGAATTCAGAAGAATTACCATGAAGGTTCTTACAATGCAGCTTAATTCCGTAAGCGTTATGGATATTGTTGCATACGCCGGAAGCGCCATAGGTGTTGTAATTGCGATTATTCAGGTTAAAAACGGTACAATCACTTTACCCCAGGCATTTTTAATCATCATGCTTGCGGCTGATTTCTTTTTGCCGCTCAGATTGCTCGGCTCGTTCTTCCACGTTGCCATGAACGGTATGGCTGCAAGCGACAAATTGTTTAAACTGCTTGATACAAAAGAGGACGAGCAAGGCACAGAAACAAACGTCGATTTCAACAATGACATTGTAATTAAAAATCTTTCGTTCTCATATGACGGTGAAAAAACCGTACTCAATAAAATCAATGCGACGATTGAGAAAAACAAGCTTGTATCCATAGTCGGCAAGTCCGGTTGCGGTAAAAGTACGCTCGCTTCCCTGCTTTGCGGCACAACCAAGGGTTACAGCGGAAGTATTACAATCGGCGGCGTTGAAATAAGAGATATAGACGAAAAAGTGCTTATGAACAACATTACGGCAGTAAACTTTAACTCGTATATTTTTGCCGGAACGGTTAAAGAAAATATGCTTATAGCCGACAAAAACGCAAGTGATGATAAGATGATTAAAGCATTGAAAACAGTAAATCTTTGGTCATTTTTAAGTGAACAGGACGGCTTGAATACTCGACTTAATCAGCAGGGCAGTAATTTTTCGGGCGGACAAAGGCAGAGGCTTGCCATCGCAAGAGCGCTTATGCACAATACGCCGATTTACATATTTGACGAGGTTACATCCAATATTGATGCCGAAAGTGAAAACGATATTATGGATGTAATACACAATATGGCTAAAATCAAAACCGTTATTCTTATCTCTCACAGGCTTGAAAATGTTGTGAACAGCGACGATATTATCCTGCTTGATAAAGGAGAAATCAAGGAAGAAGGAACTCACAGCCGGTTAATGTCTCTCGGTGAAGAATATAAGCTGATGTATTTAACTCAAGCCGAACTTGAAAAATACTCAAAGGAGGAAGCGTAATGAAAAGAAAACAATCCGGTTTTAAAATTATGATGCGCCTTATCAAACTTGTAAAACCTCTTGCCGGATTCATGGTGCTTGCGGTTTTACTTGGTGTTACGGGCTTTCTCTGTGCCATTCAAATTACCGTTGCCGGCAGTATGACTCTTCTCACCGCCGCAGGCATAAACGGGGGACTTGCAATAAAAACAGGATGCATTTGCATTATTGTTTTTGCTGTTTTGCGCGGCTTTTTACACTATGGTGAGCAAGCCTGCAACCACTATATCGCTTTTAAACTGCTTGCTCTTATCCGCGACAAGGTCTTTAAATCACTTCGCAGATTGGCTCCTGCAAAGCTTGAAGGTAAGGATAAGGGAAATCTGATATCGCTCATTACAAGCGATATTGAGCTTTTAGAGGTTTTCTATGCTCACACAATTTCTCCGATATGTATTGCGTTTTTAACAAGCCTTGCTATGCTGATTTTCATCGGCAGATACAGCCTTTGGCTTTCGCTTGTTGCTCTTTTGGCTTATGTCAGTGTGGGAATTATCATTCCCCTTGTGTCTTCAAAATTCAACAAGAATATCGGTATGACTTATCGTGAAAATTCGGGTGCGCTCTCGGGATATGTGCTTGACAGCATGAGAGGCCTTTTGGAGTCGATCAGATACAATTCAACCGATACACGACTTAATGAAATGAACGAGAAAACCGACGAGCTTAATTCACTTCAAAAGAAATTAAAGAAAATTGAGGGTCACAATATTTCAATTACGGATATTTCAATTATTTTCTTTTCGATTACAATGCTTTTGGTTGCTGTTTGTCTTTACCGGAAGGGCGCAATCGGTTTTGACGGACTTATTGTTTCAACCGTTTCAATGATGAGTTCGTTTGGTCCTGTTGCCGCACTTTCAAACCTTGCGGGCAATCTTACTCACACCCTTGCAAGCGGAGAAAGAGTGCTGTCAATTCTTGACGAAACTCCCGTTGTTGAGGAAAACGTCAACGGCAACGAGATTGAATTTAACGGTATGGAATGTAAAAATGTGGACTTTGCATACGACAAAGAAGAAATACTTGATAATTTCAATATGACAATTCCCAAAAATAAAATTATTGCAATCAACGGTCCGAGCGGTTCCGGCAAATCAACGGCGCTTAAGCTTATGATGAGATTTTGGGATGTAAACAGCGGCGAAATTGATATGTCGGGTGAAAATATCAGAGGCATTAAAACGTCGTCACTTCGCAGCAATCAAAGCCTTGTCAGTCAAGAAACTCAGTTGTTTAACGATACAATAGAAAATAACATCAAGATAGCAAATTATAATGCAACGAGGGAAGAAGTTGAGGTTGCCGCAAAAAAGGCTTCTGTTCACGATTTCATAATGACTTTGCCGAACGGATACGAAACAAATGTCGGCGAGCTCGGCGACCTGCTTTCGGACGGTGAAAAACAAAGAATAGGTCTTGCAAGAGCGTTTCTTTATGATTCACCCATGATTATGCTCGATGAACCGACGAGCAATCTTGATGCGCTTAACGAAGGCAACATTCTCAAATCAATTAAAGAAGCAAGCCACGGAAAGAGCATTGTGCTTGTTTCTCACAGGAAATCCACAACCAAAATTGCCGATGAGGCATATACTGTTTATCGAGGCAGATTATCATGAAAAAAGACAGAATAACCAGGGAAAAAGAAATGCTTCCGGAAATGGTTAAAATTTATTGCCACGGTGTGCATAAAACCAAAAAGGGCACTCTTTGTGACGAGTGCCGAGAACTTACGGATTATGCGCTTTTCAGGCTTGACCATTGCCGTTGGGGTAACGATAAAAACTTTTGCTCGCAATGTCCGTGTCATTGCTATAAGCCGGATATGCGTGAGAAAATAAAAAAAGTAATGAGATATTCGGGACCGAGAATTATGCTTTATCATCCGCTTGTCGGCTCAATTCACGGTATTGAAACACTGAAAGGTATAATCAAGGCAAAAACAAAGAGTAAATAAAAGCATAAAACAGGCAACGGCTTTTGTCGATGCCTGTTTTATGCTTCTTACTCTCCCAAAATCGTATATATGAATTTGCCCATTTCGTCTATTACGTCCTCTGCTTGGGGGAATACGCCGGTTGCATTGAGATATCCGTGGCCGAGACCGTTGTAGATTACGAGCTCTTGTTTCACTCCTGCGTCTTTTAATTTGTGCGCCCAGGCAACTGCGTCCTTTTTCAGGTAATCAAGCGCACCTGCGGTGATGAAAGTAGGTGCGTTTCCGCTTGCCGAATAACTGTACGGGTTGTTATATTCGTCGGGCGAGTTTATTCCTATTTGCTTTAAATTACAATTTGTCAGTATTTGCATTTGTCTGATAACGCCCTTTGAAAGCGCCTTTTGAGTAGGCTCAAGGGTATAATCCGAAAGACCTTTTCTGTAATACTTGTCGGTAAATCCGAAAGCATTGAGCGTGGGATACAAAAGAAGCTGTGCTCTGATTACATCGGTTCCCTTGTATTTTGTTGTGCACGCCTGAGCTATGTTTCCTCCGGCGCTGTCACCGCATACGAAAATTTTGTCTTTGTCAACGCCGAATTCGTCGGCGTTTTTACTTATGTAACCGAGCACGTCAAAGCAGTCGTTATACGGAGCAGGGTAGGCGTTTTCGGGCAAAAGCCGATAGGCTATGCTTATTACTTTTATGCCGAATTTGTCGACGAACATCTTTAAACTCTCGTCATAAGGTTCAAGAGAACCGCCTACAAACGCGCCCCCGTGAATAAATATAAGCAGAGCCCTTGTTTTTTCACAATCGGGATTTTTGTAAATCCTTATCGGTATTTCAAATCCGTCGGCGGATTTTATATGTGCGTCTTTAAGGCTTACGCCGTTAATGCGGCAGTTCGCATAAGATATTCTGTCGCACCCTTTTCTGAAAAATTCCAGAGACTTTGAGTTTATTCTCATATGAATTCGGTCAAAAACAAAATCGGGCACCGCCTTAAGATATTTTGCCATTTTGCCTATGGGACCGCCGAGCATGCGCGGGTCTATGCCGTATTTGGATACGGCGTCGGGCGCATACTTAACCGTGTAAGTTAAATTTCCGTCTGTTTCCCGATAGGCGGTATTTTTTAATTCGTTTAAAAATTCATCGCTGTACCATTTATTATCAAAGTTCTTTTTCATACACACGCTCCGTTTAAATCATATTTCATATTATACTTTACAGCGGTCGTTAATTCAAGAATTTCGACGTCCTCAAGATAGGTTTAACCCATTGTTGAAAACTTGAGTTTATTGTGTTACAATCTCTTTGAATTTGACTGCGAAAAGTCCCAAAAGGGCTTATTTATCAACACTTTTTCGTGGTTTGTCCCAAAAAATATTTGAAAGAAGGCCGACAAAATGACGGAGTATCCCTTCACCAAAGAAGAACTTTTGGAAAATGTAAAAAAAATGAACAGCTTCGGTTCCAGAACAACCGGCTCAAAAGGGCAAAATGATTTTATAGCCTTTTTAAAAGACGAGATACATAAAATGGGATTTGAAACGAAGAGCGACTATCATACTTTTGACAGATGGCAGGCAGAAAAAAGCTCAATAACCCTCCATACCGACACCGGCGATGTTGACGTTCACGTTTCTTCCCCGTTCCCGTATTCCGGCGATACGGATGAAAACGGCGTAACAGGCGAGCTTGTAAGAGTTCACGCGAAGCATATGGGATTCGGAATTGCCCACGGTAAGATAGCCGTAGTTAAGGTCAAGGATTTCAAAAGTACGTATTCGGGCGTTGCATTTGACCAAAAAAGAGCGTTCCCCGAGGGAACGACCATACCGAAATATTATAAAGGACCCGTCGCTGCGGCTTTCGTAAAATTCCCGTTTCTTAAAGTCGCCGCCAAAAAGGGGGTAAAGGGCGTAATATGCATTTGGGAGGATATGTCCGACGCAATGGTTGAGGGGCAATATCTTAACTTTATTCTCGGGTATCAGGGCATTCCCACGCTTTGGGTAAACAGCCATGACGGAGAAAAGGTTCTCTCTGCGGCTGAAAAAAGTCAAAGCGCAACAATTGTGTTAACAGCCGAGAAAGAGAAAAACGCAGTGTCCGAGTCGTTTTGCTCGATAATTAAGGGCGTAATCCCCAATGAAGCCGTGGTTATAAACACACATACCGACGGCGTGAATTGTGTCGAAGAAAACGGCGCTTTGTCAATGCTCGCCATGATGAAGTATTTTAAAGAACATCCGCCGCAGAGAACGTTGATATTTGTATTTGTAACGGGTCATTTCCGTCTCCCGAATTTCAAAAAACCGGGCGGTATGTCGGATCAGGCAACCTCGCTTTGGCTGTATGACAATAAACCGCTTTGGGACGGAAAACACGACCATATTAAAGCAGTTGCGGCGCTCACCCCCGAACATCTCGGCTGTACCGAATGGAAAGATGTGAACGGCGTTTATCAAAAAACGAATGATATTGATATAGAAGAGGTATACACAGGCAATAAAACTCTGGACGACGTGTATTTTGAGTGCATAAAGGACAGAGAGCATATACGTACCGTGACGTTGCGCGGACACAATTTCCTGCATTTCGGCGAGGGACAGCCATTCTTTAATGTCGGAATACCCGAAATATCGCTCGTAACGTCGCCCGATTATCTATGCGCCGAAAGCCCGACCCACGAGATGGAAAAATTCGACCCGCAGCTTATGTATGAGCAGACCGTTACATTTATTAAGCTGGCGGAGCGGCTCGACGAGATGACGGCACATCAAATAGGAAAAGCAGATAAGTATACATTGGGGATAGGAAAAGTTTAATCACGTGAAAGTTAAGAGAATTATATTTGTCTGCCACGGCAATATATGTCGCTCACCCATGGCAGAATTCATATTTAAGAATATGGCGGAAAAACGCGGCGTGTCGGATGCGTTTTCCGTATGTTCGAGAGCGACAAGCGCCGAGGAAATATGGCATGGCGTAGGCAGACCGATATATCCGAAAGCCAAAGCCCAACTTTTAAAACGCGGAATTTCATCGGGCGGTAAACAGGCAGTTCAACTCAAAAAAGACGATTATAATGAAACGGATATGTTTATAGGTATGGACAGCGCCAATATACACAATATGGAAATTTTGTTCGGCGGTGACCCGAAATGTAAAATATATAAATTGCTTGAGTTTACGGGAAGTAAATCCGACGTTGCCGACCCGTGGTATTCGGGCGACTTTGACAAAGCGTATAATGACATTGAAAAGGGCTGCGACGCGTTGCTCAATTTCCTGCTCTGTGAAAATTCTTGACTTTGATTACAAAAGTTGATACAATACAATAGCTCACTCGGAGGGCTGGTTATCGTATGGAAATAACAAGCCGGATAAGGTGCAGGCTGAAATGCCCGTTCCATATCCGGCTTTTTTAATATTTAAGGAGGAGTTATGGACCTTTTAAAGGATGATGTCGGTAAACTCTACCGCAAATTTTTTACGGCTTCATTCGGAAGCGCGCTGATAGCGTGCATTTACGGGCTTGTTGATATGGCTATGGTCGGGCAGTATCACGGACCCGACGGCTCGGCTGCCATGGCGGTAATTTCTCCGATATGGAATATAATTTACAGCTTCGGGCTTTTGTGCGGTATAGGCGGTTCCGTTATTTATGCCGTCGCAAGGGGAGAACGCGATGATGAAAAAGAGGCAAACGGATATTTTACCTCTGCTTTTATACTCGGAATTTCGCTTTCGCTGATACTTTGGGTGGCAGTCTGGGTCTTTGAAGAACCTCTTCTCAGGCTTTTCGGTGCAAACGATGCGCTTATGCCGCTTTGCAAACAATATCTTACAGCGCCCAAACTCACCGTTCCCGTATATGTGTTTACAAATTTGCTTTCGTCGTTTCTCCGCAATGACGGCGACCCCGGCAGAGCCACAAAAGCCGTAATTTTCGGCGGCATATTTAATGTTTTCGGCGATTATTTCTTTGTGTTCATATTGGATATGGGCATTAAGGGTGCGGGAATTGCAACGGCAATGGGCGCTTCTATGTCCGTGCTTGTGATGCTTACGCATTTTATCGGCAAAAAGAATACGTTGAAATTCGTAAAGCCGCGCAGAATGTTTAACAGCTTTAAAATGATAAGCGTCAACGGATTTTCTTCGTTTATAGTTGACGTGGCAATGGGTATAGCCACAATGCTGTTTAACCGCCGTGTGATGGAGTATCTCGGCACGGACGCACTTGCGGTTTACGGAGTAATAGTTGTGGTAAGTACATTGGTGCAGTGCTGCTCTTACGGTATAGGTCAGGCGGCACAGCCCGTAATTTCGCGTAATTTCGGCGCGAGACTTGCGGCGCGGATTAAAACAATGCTGAAATACAATATTATAACCGCCGCCGTTTTCGGAATTATTTGGACCGTCCTCGCAATGGCTATGCCGCAGGTGTTTATAAAGCTGTTTATGACGCCCACCCCCGAGGTGCTGTCAATAGCTCCGAAAATCATCAGAATTTATGCGATTTCATTTGTACTGCTGCCGTTTAATATCTATTCAACGTACTATTTCCAGGCGATTATGAGAGCTAAAATTTCTCTTATTATTTCCGTCGCAAGGGGTATTGTTATAAGCGGCGCTCTGATACTTTTGTTGCCGGTTGCTTTCGGCGGCAGCGCCGTTTGGTGGGCAATGCCCGTAACAGAGGTGCTCGTATTTATTTATTCGGTTATTATGATGAAAAAAGAAAAACTGTCAAGATAACGGCATTCTTCGGCGACACTTGCAAAATTTATAAAATAGGTGTATGCTGATTTGTGTAAGTAAGAAATGAGGCGCAAAAAGTGACTGTTGACGAAGCGCTCTCAAGACTTCAGAAGTCTGATTTCAGAGCGAGATTTCACCTGTCCGACGAGGATATAAGTTATATTGATAAAAAAGGTATTGATACCATAAAAAGCCATGCGGAGGATTTTATAAAGAACCGTCTTGCGCCGGCGGTAATACCAAACGACGGCAAGCAAACGCCGATGCGCGGTCACCCCGTGTTTAAGGCTCAGCATGCCTGCGCCTGCTGCTGTCGGGGCTGCCTGAATAAGTGGTATCACGTTGAAAAGGGCAGGGAATTGACTTCTGACGAGCAACGACGGATAGTTAAGCTGTTAATGGCTTGGATAGAAAAAGAATACAGGAGGAAAAGCTTATGAATATTAACGATGTATGCAAATTTTTAAAAGATGCGGGAACTTATTATCTCGCAACCGAAGACGGCAATAAACCGCGTGTTCGTCCTTTCGGAACCGCTCATATTTTTGAGGGTAAGCTGTATATACAAACCGGCAAAAAGAAAGCGGTGTCAAAGCAAATTTCCGAAAACGGCAATGTAGAAATCTGTGCCTGCAACGGCGGCGATTGGCTTCGCGTGTCGGGCGAGCTTGTTGAAGATGACCGCCGCGAGGCGCGCGTTTCAATGCTTGAGGCATACCCCGAGCTCAAAGCTATGTATGACCCGGACGACGGAAACACACAGGTATTCTATTTTAAAAATGCCACAGCAGTTTTTTCATCGTTTACAAAACCGAGCGAAACGGTTAACTTTTAAGTCCCGATAATAAAAATCCCGTGAATGTGCGGCAGCGCTTTCACGGGATTTTTTGCTTTTTATTCGCTTATAATGTTTTTGATGATTTCAACCATTTTGAACATTGCGTTTACCGAAACAGCCTCGTATATGCTGTGGAAATTCATACCGCCGGTAGAGAGATTGGGGCAGGGCAGACCCTCAAACGAAAGTCTTGCACCGTCTGTTCCGCCGCGTATCGGTGAAATTTGCGGTTCCACATCGGCTTTGCGCATTGCATTTTTTGCCCGCTCTACTATGTCCGTATGCTCTTTAATAACTTCAAGCATATTGTAATAACTGTCCTTTATCTCGGCTGAAACCGTATTTTCGCCGTATTTGCGATTGAAAAAATCGGCAAGTTCCGCAACAAATTTTTTGCGTTCATTAAATTTTTGAGTGTCGTGATCGCGTATTATCATATGAAGAGCGGCTTCGCTTTCATTGCCGTTAACCGATGAAACGTGATAAAATCCCTCACGGTTTTCGGTGTGTGCGGGAGTTTCGGCGGCAGGGAGCATATTTATAAATTCAGCAAGATACAAAACAGCATTTTTCATCTTGTTTTTTGCCGAACCGGGATGTGTGTTTACCCCGTGAAAGGTGATTTTCGCACCTGCCGCGTTAAAGTTTTCGTACTCGATTCCGCCAAGCTCTCCGCCGTCAACGGTGTATGCAAAATCCGCGTCAAAAGCCGCAAAATCAAATTTGTCGGCACCTCTGCCTATTTCTTCGTCGGGTGTGAAACAAATTGAAATTTTGCCGTGGCAAAGCTCCGCGTCATCACAAATTTCACGGCACGCCTCGATTATTTCGGCTACACCGGCCTTGTCATCCGCGCCGAGAAGCGTGGTGCGGTCGGTAACTATAATGTCCTCGCCCAAATATTTATTATCAATCATCGGTGCGTTAGTTCCGTCAAATTTAATTATTTTTGCTTTGACGTCTTTTCCGCTGACGTCGGGAGAAGTATCCATATGTGAAATAAGCCCGATTTTAGGGCATTTTTCAAACCCTTCGGTTGCCGGTATGTGTCCGTAAACATAACCGTATTTATCGCGGTATGCGTCGGCAACGCCTGCGCCTTTAAGCTCTTTTACAAGATAATCCGCAAGAACCGTTTGATTTTCGGTTGAGGGTATGCTCTCGCTGTTTTTGTCCGAGGTGGTTTCAAATTCGATGTATTTTAAAAATCTGTCGATAACGCTCATTGTTCTTTCCGCCTTTAATAATGTCGTTTTACCGTGTGTACGTTGCTTTAATGATTTTAACATACAGTGTCGGCCTTTTCAAGCGTATAAAAAACCGCCCGTACCGTAAAAGGTACGGGCGATCGCCGTTTTGTGCTTAGAGCTTTAAGAGAAATTACTTCTCAAGGGTAGCATACTGGAAGTACCAGTAGCCGTACGGGCTGTGCCATACGCCCTTAAGCTCGGGTTTCTGGAGCCAGAAGTCATTGTAGTAAGCAATCGGGATGCAAGCATAATCTTCCATCATGTTCTTTTCGGCGTCGTGAAGAGCCGCAAAGTGAGCTGCGGAATCTGCAACCTTGGAGTTTGCAATATCGGCGTCATATGCAGAGCTGTTGTATTTACCGTCGTTGTTACCGTTGGTAGAAACAAAGAGTTCAAGCATATTGGAAGCGTCATTGTAGTCCATAACCCAACCGTTACGTGCCATATCATAATCGCCTGCGCGACGCTGAGGAGTGAATGAAGACCATTCAACGATGTCGATCTTCATTGTAATACCGAGCTGAGCATATGCATTCTGGAGATACTCTGCAACAGCCTTGTGGTAACCTGCGTCGTTTGTTGAATAGGTGATGGTCGGGAAGCCCTTACCGTCGGGATAGCCTGCCTCTGCGAGAGCTTTCTTAGCCTCTTCAAGGTTAGCCTGATAATCCTTGCTGATATAGGTTTCGCCGCCGTTAGCCTTAACTGCGTTGTCAAAGAACATACCCTCGTTGTCAACAACGCCGGGACCTACAAAGTTATAAGCGGGGGAGTATGTGCCCTGCATTATTGTGTTTGCAATGTAGTCGCGGTCAATTGCAAGGTTAAGAGCCTTGCGGACGTTCTTGTTGTTGAAGGGAGCTTTGTTAAGGTTCATATTGAGGTAATAGGTACCGAGAATGGTGTCAACATAGAAGTCGCCGCCGTCGGTAGATTTCTTGAGAGTCGGAATTTCCTCTGTGGGAACGTCCTTAATGAGCTGAGCCTCGCCGCTGTTGTATGCGGTGAAAGAAGCGCTCGAATTCTCAAGAAGCAAGAATGTGAGCTTGTTGTTAACTATGCGCTTAGAATCCCAACCGCCCTTGTAGTTCGGGTTTTTTTTGCATACTATGCGCTCACCGGGTGTCCACTCTGTAATCATGTACGGACCGTTGCAGACATAAGTGTCGGGTTTTGTAGCCCAAGAGTCGCCGTTAGCATCAACGGTAGCCTTTTGTACGGGGCTCATAGCACCGAATGCAACAATCTTATCGAAGTAAGAGCAAGGGTAAGCAAGTTTAATTGTAAGAGTCTTGCCGTCCTCGCTTGCAACTACGTTGAGCTTGTCGGGATCGGGAGTGGTTGTGGGGTTACCTTCATCGTCGGGGTTGCCGACAGCGTCCTGGTAGCCTTCGATCATACCGATAACGGTCTCTGCATAGGGAGCGGCAAGCTCAGTGTTTGCAAGACGCTTAAAGGTATATTCGAAATCCTTTGCGTTAAGCTCTGTGCCGTCTGACCATTTAAGACCGTCACGCATTGTGAAAGTCCAGGTAAGACCATCGTCGCTTACAGTGTACTTTTCAGCCTGACCGGGCTGAACCTTGTTGTCCTCATCAATTATGAGAAGAGTCTCAAAGAGTGTGATGAGCATATTGCCACCATCAACAGTACTGTTGAGAGCAGGATCAAGTGTCTCGGGGTTAGGTCCTATCTGAACCGTTATACCGTCCTTCTTGCTGTTGCCGCACGAACTCAGGAGTGCCATTGCCGACAGACACATGACAACTGCGAGTATCGCAGCAATAAGTCTTTTGGTTTTCATTAAATACATCTCCTTCTTTTAGCAACTCGCGCTGCTTTAAAATATATCCATTGCGCTCCAGATGCACAATAAACAACTTATTTAACCTTGTCAAGGTGGTGGCAGGCAGCAAAGTGACCTGCCGATATTTCGCGAAGCTCCGGGCATTTTTCGGCGCAAAGACCGTCCGCATACGGGCAGCGTGTCCTGAAACGACATCCGCTCGGCGGATTGAGCGGGCTCGGAACATCTCCCTCAAGCGGTATTCTGTGTGAAGCACGCGCTATTTTGGGGTCGGCTTCGGGTATAGCCGAAATAAGGCTTTTGGTGTATGGGTGTGCACTTCGCGCTATAAGCTCATAGCTGTCGGCAAGTTCTACAAGCTTGCCGAGATACATAACACCTATGCGGTTTGAAATATGCCTTACAACGCTTAAATCGTGCGCTATGAAAAGGTAGGTGAGATTAAGCTCCTTTTGCAGATCCTCAAACATATTTACGACCTGTGCCTGGATAGACACGTCAAGAGCCGATACCGGCTCGTCGCAAACTATAAATTCGGGATTTACCGCAAGTGCTCTCGCTATGCCGACTCGCTGTCTTTGACCGCCCGAAAATTCATGCGGATAGCGGTTTGCGTGTTCGCTGTTAAGACCGACCGTCTCAAGAAGAGATATGATTCTGTCGCGTCTTTCTTTTTTGTTGGCGGCAAGGTGATGAATGTCAATAGCTTCACCTACAATATCGCCTATCGTCATACGCGGGTCAAGGCTCGCATACGGGTCCTGAAAGACCATCTGCATTTTTCTTCGATAGGGCAGCATATTGACCGCAATTTTTTTCTTTTTGTCAAATATAACGTCTCCGTCATATATTATTGTTCCGTCGGTAGGCTCGTAAAGCCTTAAAAGAGTGCGTCCTACGGTTGTTTTACCGCAGCCCGATTCACCGACGAGACCGAGAGTTTCGCCCTTTTTGATGTAAAACGAAACATCGTCTACCGCCTGAACGTATTTTTTCTTTTTGCCTCTGCCTCCGGCAGGAAAGTACTGCTGTAAGTGCTGTACTTCTACAAGCTTTTTATCGTCACTCACAGTTTTTCTCTCCTTCCTCAAATTCTTCTTTCTGAAGCAGCCAGCAATAGCTGTAATGCGTGTCGCTGAGCTCCGTTTTCGGCGGCATTTGCTTTAAGCATATCTTCATGCATTTTGAACATCTCGGCGCAAACGGGCACCCTGCCGGCGGATTGAGCAAATCGACAGGCTGACCCTCAATCGGTACAAGCCTTTCGGTGTTTTCGGCATTCAGCTTCGGAATGGACTTTATAAGACCCTTTGTATATTCGTGCTTCGGCTCGTAAAATATCTCGTCTGCCGTGCCGTATTCAACTATGTGACCTGCGTACATAACCGCTATTTTTTCACACATACTCGCAACTACGCCGAGGTCGTGAGTTATCATAATTATGCTCATTCCGAGCTTTTTGCGCAAATCCTGCATAAGGTCAAGTATCTGCGCCTGAATTGTAACGTCAAGAGCCGTCGTAGGCTCGTCGGCGATTAAAAGCTTCGGTTCGCAGGCAAGCGCTATGGCAATCATAACTCTCTGGCGCATACCGCCCGAAAGCTCGTGCGGATACTGTTTAAGTCGCTTTGTGGGCTCGTTTATGCCGACAAGCTCCAAAAGCTCTTTTGCGCGCTCATATGCCTGCTTTTTGTCTTTATCCGTGTGCAGCCTTATAACCTCTGTTATCTGGTTGCCTATTGTGTAAACGGGGTTCAGACTCGTCATAGGGTCCTGAAAGATTATAGAAACCTCGTTCCCTCTTATCTTTCTGAAATCATTTTCGGACATTTTTTCGATTTCGTGACCGTTAAATCTGATTGTTCCGCCTATAAGCTTGCCGGGGTAAGCGGTAAGACCCATTATAGAATAAGCTGTAACGGATTTACCGGAGCCTGATTCACCGACTATACCGAGAACCTCGCCCTCATCCATCGAAAACGAAACGCCGTTAAGCGCTTTAACTTCGCCTGCGGGAGTAAAGAACGACAGTCTCTCGTCTTTTATTTCCAAAAGTTTTTCACTCAAAGTATTTCCCCTCCTTTAGTTCTTGAGCTTCGGGTCAAACGCGTCGCGCAGACCGTCGCCGAGAAGGTTAAAGGCGAGTATGATAACGCTTATCAGCACCGCGGGTAAAAACAGCAGGTACGGATAGGTGTTCATACCCTTAACAGCCTCCGTGGCAAGAGAACCGAGCGACGGCATCGGAGCCGTAACGCCGAGTCCGAGGAAGCTTAAATAGCTCTCGGTGAATATGGCGGAGGGTATTTGAAGTGTCGTAGTTACTATAAGAGTACCTATGCAGTTCGTCAGAAGGTGCTTTCTTATAATGCGCGCATTGCTGGCGCCGAGCGCCTTTGCCGCGGTAACATATTCCGATTCCTTGAGTACAAGTATTTGCGAACGTGTTATTCTTGCCATACCTACCCAGTATATCAGAACAAACACAATGAATATCGCTATAAGGTTAGGTCCCATTTTCTGCATCCACATAAATCCGGGCGTTGCAGAGAGTTCTTCAAGACGCGGCTTCAGGGACGTCGCAAGCAAAATTATCAAAAGAATATCGGGAATGGTATACAAAATATCGGTAAAACGCATCATAATATTATCGACCCAGCCGCCGGCAAAACCGGCTATTGCGCCGAACAGCGAACCGACTATGAGTACAAGCGCCGCGCATACAAGACCTACCGTGAGGCTTATTCTTGCGCCCATCATAAGGCGAACGGCAAAGTCTCTGCCGAGCTTGTCTGTTCCGCAGATATGGGGGAAAACCTTTTGACCTGCGTCTATTTGTGCCTGTTCCGTTTCGCTGTAGTGGAACGGAGCGAGATTTTCGCTGTATTTTATCTGCTGCTCATAGCTGTACGGCCAAAAACTCGGTAAAATGTATGCGAAAATAATTATCAGTATGATAAAGACAAGGCTTACCATGGCAACCTTGTTTTTGCGCAGACGTCTGAATCCGTCCTTCCAAAAGTTGACGCTGTCGCGCATTACAACAAGGCTTTCTTTTTCCGTGGATGTAGCCGGTACAAAATCGTCCGCCTTTAAATGCAGACTCGGAAATTTTTTATTCATCGGCGATGCCGCTCCTTACTTAAGTTTGATTCTCGGGTCGATTATTTTATAAAGTATGTCAACTATGACGTTTGCAATTATAATAAGCGTTGCGAGAACTATTGTCGTTCCCATTATCATAGTGTAGTCGCGGTTGATCATAGCCGAGACAAATTCACGGCCGAGACCGGGAATTGCGAATATCTGTTCTACGATAAACGAACCCGTCATAAGGCTTGCAAGCATCGGTCCGACGTAAGTTATTACGGGGAGGATTGCATTTCTGAGAGCGTGTTTAAAGAGTATTTTGAAATTTGAAAGACCCTTGGCTTTTGCGGTTCTTATATAATCCTGACCCATAACGTCCAAAAGACTTGACCGCATAAGGCGCGTTATATATGCCGTCGGGTAAATTGACAGCGCCGTCACCGGCATTATATATGACGACAGCGAGTTAAGCCCTACCGTTGGCAGCAGATTAAGCTTACTGCCGAATGTATACAACAAAATTACACTGCTTATAAAACTCGGTATTGCGATGCCGCACGTCGCAAGGACTATAATAAAGTTATCGGCAAATTTGCCTCGGTTATAAGCGGAAAGACATCCGAGCGGTATGCCTACAAGAAGCGAGACGAGAACCGCTATTCCGGCGAGCCTTGCCGATACCGGGAATTTTGAAAAAATAATATCCGATACCGTTCTTCCTCTCTGGCGCAAGCTGACGCCCATATCGCCTTTAATGAAATCGGTAATATATGTTATATATTGCTCAAATAAAGGTTTGTCCAATCCGTATTTGGATGCAAGAGCTTCCTGTGCGGCTTTGCTTATGGACTTTTCCGCAACGAACGGACCGCCGGGAACAAGGTTCATAAGGAAAAAGGTCAGCGTTGCAACAATGAAAATGCTGAGCAAACCCATTGCAATACGCTTAATGATGTATTTGGTCAAATGGTAGACCCCCTGTTTGTTGTGTATTTTTTTCAAAAGACCCACAAGTCTTTTGGTATTATTGTCTCAAATAACCAAATATTGCTAAATTACAGATATTTGTGAGATATTATTTGTACATTTTAACACAATGTCACGCTAAAATCAAGATTAGACATGCATTTATTTAAATATTCCGCAAAATAATACATATTTTCGGGATTTGTATAATCATAAGGAGTTTTGACGCAAAAATTGATGACATATGAAAAAATTTGCAAATTTTTTCTTGACAAAAAAAGAACACCGTGATAACATTGTTCAAACATCTAAAAAACCTGTGATTAAGAAGAGTAGCTTTACTCAAAGCTTGCAGAGAGCGGTTGTCGGTGGAAATACCGCAGGGGAGAGTACAGTGAATGGACTTATGAGGGCGGCACGAAAGCGTTTGTGAGTAGCGGCCGACGGGTTCCGTACCCGTTATCAGAGCGGCTTATATGTCAGTATAAGAAACGAGCGGTCGGTTTTTCCGGCAATTTGGGTGGTACCGCAGGATTCAAAGTCTTGTCCCATATATGGGATAAGGCTTTTTTTATTTGCTTCCAAGGAGAAAAGAATGAAACATTATTTAAGACGATGGCGATGGCGACTTTCAAATTTATAATTATTGTATACCGATTTATATTTTAAAATTAAGGAGATTGTCATCATGAAAAAAATAAAAATAACAGTAGCGGTAATTTTAGCGGCAATAACATTGTTCTTTGTAGGCTGTACGGCAAAAAAAGATAAGGTTCCGGTAATAGGCATAAGTCAGTACGGCGAGCACGCCTCGCTTGATAATTGCCGCGAGGGCTTCCTGCTCGGACTCAAAGAGGCAGGGCTCACAGAGGGCAAGGATTACACAATAGATTATCAGAATGCGTCCTTTGACAATGCCACCGCAACACAGATAGCAAATAACTTCTCTTCCAAAAACGTCGCGCTTATGTGCGCCATAGCCACTCCCTCGGCAACCGCTTGTTACGCCGCGGCAGAGGATAAAAACATTCCCGTTGTATTTAACGCCATAACAGACCCCGGCGAAGCCGGTCTCACAACAGGCAACATCACGGGCGTTTCGGATAAACTCCCCGTAGACCCTCAGCTTGAGCTTATAAGAAAGCTTCAGCCGGATGCCAAAACAATCGGAATTATATATACCACAAGCGAACCGAATTCGGTATCCGCAATTGCCGAGTATAAAGAAAAAGCAGGTAACTACGGATTTACAATCGAGGCAATAGGCGTTGCGGACCAGGCGTCCGTTACACAGGCTGCCGATACTCTTATAAACAAAAATGTCGATTGCATTACAAATCTTACCGACAATAATGTTGTAGGCGTTCTTCCGTCAATACTTGAAAAGACAAACGCCGCAGGCATTCCCGTATACGGCAGCGAAATCGAGCAGGTTAAAAAAGGCTGTGTGGCGTCTGCCGGTATTGATTACATAGAACTCGGTAAAATGGCAGGCAAGCTTGCCGCTGAGATTTTAAAGGGTGAAGCCAAGGCCTCCGATCTTCCGTACGAAACCGTAACGGAGTATAATACATATATAAATTCAGACGCCGCAACAGCTATGGGAATTACCGTTCCGTCGGATATAGCCGCAAAGGCAATAGAATGTAAATAAGGTAGTGTAAAAGAATGCTTGATCTTATTATAAGCACATTAACTCAAGGCTTTATATACGCCCTGCTTTCTTTCGGCGTGTACATAACATATAAAATATTGGATTTTCCCGACCTTACCGTGGACGGCAGCTTCCCTTTGGGTGCTGCCGTAACGGCTGTTTTGCTGGTAAAGGGCGTAAATCCTTTCCTCTCGCTTTTAGTGTCGCTTCTTGTCGGAGCTCTTGCCGGATTTGTCACGGGATTTATTCACGTCCGCTTAAAGGTGCGCGACCTGCTCTCGGGTATTATTACAATGACGGCTTTGTTTTCCATAAATCTTCAGATAGCCGGTTCAAACCTCTCAATCGCACGTGAAATCGATACCGTGTTCACGTCGCCCGTTACAATGTCTGTTTTCGGCTCGATGTCGCTTATTTCGAGAAAACTTATCGTTTCCGCAATTATAATGATAATCTGCAAGGTGCTTCTTGACCTTTACTTTAAGACGAAAAACGGATTTCTGCTTCGCGCGGTAGGCGACAACAGCGTGCTTGTAACCTCTCTCTCAAAAGACAAGGGGAGAATCAAAATAATCGGACTTGTAATATCAAACGCTCTTGTGGCTCTCTCCGGCGCCGTTGCCTGTCAGGAACAGCGCTCGTTTTCCGCTACAATGGGAACCGGTCAGATAGTATTCGGCCTCGCGGCGGTAATTATAGGAACAACGCTTTTCAGGCGCGTAAGCTTTATAAAGGGCACCACCGCCGTAATATTCGGCAGCGTAATTTATAAAGCGTGCATACAAATTGCAATAAGCCTCGGCTTGCCTGCTAATCTTTTAAAGCTCATAACGGCTGTTTTGTTCCTGCTTATTCTTGTCCTCGGCAATCTTCAGAAAGGTTCGGTGAAGAAAAATGTTAGAGCTTAAGCATATTTCAAAAATATATAATCCCGGACTCGTAACGGAGATGTGCCTTTTCGACGATTTTAATTTTACCGTAAATGACGGGGAGTTTGTCTCCGTAATAGGCTCAAACGGCAGCGGAAAAACCTCCATGCTCAATATAATATGCGGCAGTATACCCGTAAACGCAGGCGAAGTTCTTATAAACGGCAAATGCGTGAATAAGAAAAAAGATTTTGAACGCTATGCCTATATCGGCAGAGTGTACCAAAATCCCTCAATGGGCAATTGCCCGAATATGACAATACTCGAAAATATGTCACTTGCCGACAATAAGGGCAAACCCTTCGGTTTGTCATTTGCGCTCAATAAAAAACGGTTTGATTTCTACCGCGAGCAGCTCGCGTCGCTCGGCCTCGGACTTGAGGATAAATTGCACGTGAAAATGGGCTCGCTGTCGGGCGGTCAGCGTCAGGCGGTTTCACTTATTATGGCAACGCTGACACCGATAGACTTCCTTATCCTTGACGAGCACACCGCTGCGCTTGACCCCAAGACCGCGGAAATAATTATGGAGCTTACCGATAAAGTGGTTAAGCAGAAAAAACTGACGGCTGTTATGGTAACTCACAACCTGCGCTATGCCGTGGAGTACGGCACACGCCTTGTTATGATGGACAGGGGAAACATCATACTTGACAAGGCGGGTGAGGATAAAAAGAATACGTCGATAGACGATATCCTCGAAATATTTAATAAGATAAGCATTGAATGCGGTAATTAAATTTTACACAATAAAACGGTCTGTGAAACAAAAGTTTTACAGACCGTTTTCTATATTTTTTTAATTATTTTACAGCTTTGCGTTTTGATTTGTTCTTATCTTTTTGCATAAGCACAAAGAACATAACGAGACAAATGAAAACGGACAAAAGCGACCCTGCCGAGGACGCCAGTCCCATCGGAAAAAGCGTCTCCGGGAAAAGCTTTGACATAAGATACGCCCCGGGAATTCGCACAGCCAAAATCGATACGGTGTTGTGTATAAACGACAGCTCCGCTCTCCCGTTGGCACAGAAATATCCGCTGAAGCAGAATTGTATTCCTCCGAAAAGGCAGTCGAAAATATATCCGCGCATATAGTTGCCGCCCGATATAACGGCAGCTTTGTCCGATGTGAAAAGACCGATTACGGGTTCGGCGGCAAACTGCATGACGACGGATACGATAACACCGAACGATACCGCAATCGACATAGCGTACCACATTGTTTTAACGGCTCTTTCGGGTTTGCCGGCGCCTATATTCTGAGCGCCGAGAGCCGATATCGTTGAAAGCATGGAAGAAGGTACAAGGAACAGAAAACCGATTATTTTTTCGACTATGCCCACAGCGGCGGCGTCGGTAAGACCTCGGCGGTTTGCTATTATTGTTATAATTATAAATGATATCTGTATAAATCCGTCCTGAAGCGATACGGGTATGCCTATTCTCAACAGTCTGCCTATTGTGCGCTTTTTCGGCTTTAAGTCGCTCTTTTTAATGCTTATATTGCTCTTTGATTTTTTTATGAATAAGAGCGAAACTATAACGCTTACCGCTTGCGAAAGCGTAGTGCCGAGTGCGGCGCCGAGAGGACCCATACCGCAAGCCCCGATAAATACAATATCAAGACAAATATTTACAACACAGGCTGTCGCCACAAAATACATAGGGCTTTTTGAATCGCCCAATCCGCGAAATACCGAGCTTATTATATTGTATGCTACTATAAACGGTATGCCGAGAAAGCATACGGTAAGATATTTTATTGTGCCCGTTACAGCCTCCGTCGGAGTTGACATAACCGCCGTGATAGGCTTTGCCAAAAGAAGCAGCAGTACAGTCAGAACAGCCGACAGCGACATAAACAGTGTTACCGTATTACCTATGTTTTCCGAGGCGTTCGCTCTGTCGCCGGCTCCTACGGCTCTGCCTATATTTACGGTTGAACCCATAGCAAGTCCTACTATCATTACGGTCAGCATATGCATTACCTGGCTGCCTATCGATACGGCGGTAGTTCCCTCTACGCCGTCAAACCTACCGATGATTATAAGATCCGCCATACCGTACAGCGTTTGCAGAAAATATGATAAAAGATACGGCAGCGAAAATTTAATTATATTTTTAAATACACTGCCGTTTGTGAGGTTTTGTTCCATAATACAGTAATTCTCCCAAAAACTATACTATATTATAGGCTCTATTGTTATTGTGTTGTCAATAGCCAATTTGAAACAGAGCGTATTTTGTTGTAAAACATCAAAAAATATCCGATTTCGGCGGTGACTTAATTGAACCTTTATAACGGAAAATACGGCAGCCGCAAAAGAAAACAAATCTTTGAACCTACCAAAACAACAAATCATTATCTTTAAATCATTTTTACAAAAAGCCGTTCTTGCTTGAAGATATGATGAACACCGAAACGGAACGTACCGGCAAGAAGCCGAATAATTTGTCTTGCATTTTGTGCTGCCGAGCACGCCTGTGCCGAATACCGGAATTTTCAGCTTTCACTTCTTTTACCCCAATGCCACATCAAGCGTCATCATTACGCTGAATCCCACCGCAAAGAACACCGTTCCGATGTTGGAATGTTTTCCCTGAGACATTTCGGGTATTAACTCCTCCACCACAACATAAATCATAGCGCCGGCGGCAAAGCTCAAAAGGTACGGCAATGCCGGGATTATAAGCTGTGCGGCAAGTATAGTCAACACAGCGCCGATAGGTTCAACTATTCCCGAAAGGACACCGCCGAGGAAAGCCTTGCCTTTTTTCTCTCCCTCGGCTCTGAGCGGCATTGATATAATCGCTCCCTCGGGAAAGTTTTGAATTGCAATGCCTATTGACAGAGCCAGCGCACCTGCTGCCGTAATCTGCGTATTTCCGGCGAGAAAACCTGCATACATAACGCCGACAGCCATTCCCTCGGGAATATTATGCAGAGTTACCGCCAATACCATCATCGTTGTGCGTCCGAGCTTGGTTTTCGGACCCTCGGGTTGCTCGCTTCCTATATGAAGATGCGGAATCAAATGGTCAAGCGCAAGCAAAAACAATACACCGACCCAAAATCCGACAAAAGCCGGAATAAACGCGAGCTTTCCCATATTTCCCGATTGCTCTATTGCCGGAATCAGTAGACTCCAAACCGAGGCGGCAACCATCACACCGGCGGCAAAGCCCGCAAGTGCGCGCTGAATCGTATCGCCGAGCGATTTTTTCATAAAGAAAACGCACGACGAACCGAGAGTTGTTCCGAGAAAGGGAATGAGTATTCCGAGAAAAGTTCCCGTTTGTCTCGTTGCTTCAATATGCATGATTTATTTCCTCATTTCTGTGCCGTAATGCACAGCCGCTTTTTATTCTTATGAATTTTAATATCGTGAAATCCGCCGCAGCCGCAGTCCGAAATATAGGCGTCGGGCGCAAGAGGTAAAAATTGCAAGCACCGGTTCGCAAGATAACTGTGTCCTATATTCATAGCCAAGACCATCAACTTGCCGCCGAGCCCGACAGGCTTACGGGTGTTTTCAAAAAACTTCATATTATACCTTAGTTTTTACGCATTCCGCATAGGTGAGCGGAAACGACGCCTTTATGACTTCGCTTTTTTGCACCGTCCAGCCGTTTTGCCACAAAAAGTTCAAATACTCTTTGCTTGACCACTTGCTGTGCAGTGGGAAGCCTGCCGACTTCATAAAAAATGCCTTTATTCTGCCGCGCAGCGTATTTTCCGCATGAGTAAAGGTCGGTGCAATCAAAACACCGTCGTCTTTCAGCACCCGTCGTATTTCGGCGAGTGCTTTTTCGGGTTGCGGGACAATATGCAATGCGTTGGATACAATAACCGCGTCAAAGGACTCGTCCGCATAGGGCAGGTGAAACATATCCTGTACCGAAAAACGGAGCTTTGCGGAGCGGTTATTTTGCTTTGCCTGCATAATCATATCGGGCGATGCGTCCGTTGCCTCAATGTGCTTTGCCGAGCCCATAATATTTTTGGCAATGAGCCCCGTGCCGGTTGCAAGCTCCAAAACCGTTTTATTCCGCACCGTAGGGCGTATCAATTCATACATCTGCCCGTATGCCGCCGAGTCTTTGCGCATAAAACGATTGTAAATTTTTGCATTTCTGTCCCAAAAATTCTTTTTCATGATTTTATCCTCTGTTGATGGTGCCGCTGTTTAGACGGCTGACCGCTGTGCTTTTTGAGTAATCCTTATTCCAAAACTCTCATGACATCCGCTTCTTAATTTACGTATGCCTCGATGGCTACTTTTTCAAAATTTTCGTAATTTCGGCAAAGTCCTCGCGCGCCTCTTTAAAGTACGGCAGCATACAGTAGCAATGTACCATCTTCGGCCTTGCAAAGGCGGTGTACGGAACGTTGGCTCGCTTGCAGGCGTTCTCAAAATCCGGCAAAGCACCGTAAAGAACTTCGTCGGAGGAATAGAAAAAGTGAATGTCTCCCACGCCGGAAAAATCGCCGCGCGAGCCGGAAATCATATAATCGGGCACATTCTTTTGCCCGTGCCGCATAAAGCTTTCCACGGTTACCATAAAGGCGTAGTCAACGGCAACATCCTTTTTGTTAAGCTCTTTCATTCGCGCCTTTTCGGCGTCGTTCCACGGCACTTCCCCGGGCGAAACGGCAACAATGTGCCTCGGCTGCGGCAGGGGCTCTTTTTGCGCGTTATTGTGTGCGGCAATGCCGAGAGCCAGTGCACCGCCCGATGAAAATCCGCAGGTGCTGACATTCCCACCGCCGTATACTCCAATCATTTTGCGGTAACATTCGTATGCCATCGCGTATGTATCGGTTATGCAGTGCTCCGTACAAAGCGGATAGAACGGAAACCACACATCACAGCCGGTGTCTCGCATAAGCTTTCGCATAACCGGCAGATCGCCCTTGTCGGGGCCTATAACCATTCCGCCGCCGAAAAAGTAGAGAACGGCGCGCTTCGACGGCTTTTCGGCTTCTCTTGCGATTAGGCACGGAAAACCGTTCACCGTGACCGTTTCATAATGGGCCTTGCGGTCAGAAGGCGAAAATACGCCGCGGTGGCGGTTATGCTTTTCTATCTCTTTAATCAGTTCATCTTGCGGCAGTCTAAAAGTCTTTTTTGCACCGGAGAGCTTATAAGCGGTGCGAAGTAATGACGCAAAAACACTCATATTTTATTCACCATAGCCTTTCAGCCGTCTCAAAATTATGTATAGGCAATTTTTGACGGCAAATAAATTCAGCAGTGTGATTTTTCACACAGTTATTTCTTTTCAAGAACGACGATTTTATTTGATATATTGCGTACAAGAGAAACTTTTCCGAGTACCTTGTAAACTGGTATGAACGCCGCCATACCTTCTGTCAGACTGTGTTCTTCAACAAAGCGGAAGTTCGGCAAAAGCTCAGAGAGCGCTTTGCCGTTTTTTACACCCTATGTAAATTTGGCATTGCTCGCATCAATTGATTTTTCCTTGAATCCCTTGGCCGTTATCGGGTTCATTGTTTCAACAAATACCGTTGAGCTTTGAAACCGCTCGGCAATCACCGAAAATATGCGTTTTACATCCGCCTTGTTAAGATACATCGTCAGTCCCTCGATAATAATAAGTACGGGCATATCTTGCTCTGCTATTTCACTTCCCCAGTTGTCCATAGCGGACATGGCAATCTGCGAGACGGAGTCGCTTTCGGGCAAGAGCTTTTTCCGCACGGCAATCGTCTCCGGCAAATCAAGATTATACCAATGAGAATATCCGCTTATGCGATAACACCGCGTATCAAGACCGCAAGCTATGTTGACAACAACGGCTCCGCTGTGTTTTGCAAGCCGATTTCAACAAGTCCGTCAAGTGCTACGGTGCGCGCAATAACGCCGCTGTACATGGCGGTGTCTTTGTCGGCAAGTGAAAAGTCGTAGTTCAGTTTTCCGATGATTTCTTCCGCCTTTTTGTCACGGACAGCTACACGACCGCGGCTCTCTTTTGACCTCGCATATACGGTTTGAAGCATTGTCTCGGGCACTCCGAAGAGTGTGATTTTTTCGCCCGTATTTATTACCTCCATTTGTCGAAAATCAGCGCACAATAAGTTAGCAATTGCTAACTAAAGTACCTTTGAAAAGCTGCTCCGAGGCAGCCGATGTATTTTTTCTCTTTTGGCAAAATTCAAATTTGCTTTTTCGTAACGGAACAAATAATATCCGAATACCTAATGTATCATAGCATAAAATATTCGATTTTTCAATAGGTAACCGAATTTAACCCGAATTGTTAAATTCCTTTGGTTGATACCGCCGATTTTTATGTTACAATAATATTACCGCAAGACGATATGCACGTCGTCGGATTTTAAGGAGGCGTTAAATGGACATTAAACTCGGCGAAAACCTCAGAACCTTGAGAATACGAAGCAAGCGCACGCTTGAAGACATCGCAGAGATAATAGATGTTTCAAGACAGTCTGTTTCAAAGTGGGAATCGGGTGAGAGCTATCCCGATATAGAAAAATGCGCACGTTTGTCAAAGCTCTATAATGTGTCGCTTGATGCCTTAATTAACAAGCCCATCGAGGAGCTGATAAGTGAGGACGAAAACAGCGACAGATACGTTTTCGGGCTGACGGTTCTCGGCAAAAACGGAACTATCAGATTGCCGCAAAAGGCGATTGAAGTTTTTGAAATAACCGAAAAGGACGCGCTTTTGGTTGTCGGCGACAAAACGCAGGGGATAGCGATTGTAAAATGCGGCGGAACAAATGACTTTATAGATGAAAACAGCGGAAAGGAGAACTGACAATGGAATTTGTAAGAGTTAATTATGACAACAATAAGGTGGCTTGTGCGGAGCTTACCTCTCACAGAGAGGTGATTGAAGAATACGCCTCAAAAGGGTATAAGTATCTCGGCTTTGTACCCGTAAAGCTCGGACCGAGCGGAAAAATGCTCGCCCTTGACCTTATATTTGATAACAAATAAATGCGGTGTTGTTACGGTTTGCTTAGGTACCGCCGCGAATGACGACAAAGCGGAGCGCTCGGTCTTAACTGAGTGCTCCGCTTTTTGCGTGGACAAGAGAGAGCCGAAGTTTTAAGCTTCTTATATAAGCTCCACATAGTTTATCTTATTTGAATTTACCGTGTTTTCAAGTACGGAGTTTTTATTTATCAGCGCGGCGTATCCGCTTTCGTTATACATCTCGGCGAATTTTTCATTTTTTCCTATTGCAGTTAAAATTCCGCGAAGCGCCGAAACGGCAGAGCTTTCGTGCATACAAAATCCGACTTCATAGCAGCCGCACGTCATACGGCTTGCCTTTGTCCCGTCAAATGTGAACTCTACCTCATACGTTCCGCGCGGATGCGGTTTGCCGATATCCACAACGGCGCTGACTGTGTTTTTATCAATGCAAAAATACGGTATTGTGTCGTCGGACGGCAGCTCGTCATAAGGGGCCCCCGTATTTGCAATCTCCGCTTCAATTCCCTCGTCGTATGAACAAATAACTTCGTCCTCGGCGTTTGGGCTGATAAACCACGGCAATATTTTTTCTTTCGGAATTACATTTCTGTCAAAAGATATAAAGAAGTCGCCGAGTAAATAAAGCTTGCCGCGAATCTCCGTGTCAACGCGATATATTACACGCTTGTATTCCGAGAGCCTGATTTTAAAGCAATAGCTGACTTCCGTCACAAACCCCAAAAGTCCCTCGAGCTTGCCGTCTACGTAAACTCTGTCGCCTTTTTTCAGGTCGAATTTGTCGTTATAATATGAGCAGGCGAATCCTCTCGCCGGGAAGTACACTCTTACCACCGACTTTTTAGCCGCCGCTTCTTCGGTTTTGCATTGCTCTGTTTTGTTTTTTTGCTCTTCGGAGGGCTCTTTTTCAGCCCAAAAGCCTATCTTACGCATTGCAAAAACTCCTTTCTTATCTCGCTTAAATGACAAAGTGAAGTAAGGGTAAATATATAACATTAACTTCACAAAGCC
>ERZ808242.90-NODE-90-length-70691-cov-4.811994_pt1 | contig 70691 bp, 57 predicted proteins | sample MGYA00521244_ERZ808242 | MGnify/ENA primary metagenome ERZ808242 (study PRJEB31516, sample SAMN03275573) | gut metagenome | biome: mammalia-associated habitat; material: feces | host: Papio cynocephalus | place: Kenya | collected 2012-07-27 ... | reverse complement strand
AGCTTGTTACAATTTTGTGCACAAATACTATTTTAAATTCTGTAGTATTTACTGGTAAACAAGGTCTGGGGTGGGGAGAAAACTAGGGGTTGTTCACAATGGGTATCGGAAGTATTTCTGGTAGTTCTTTATATACTAACACTCAAATCTCTGAGAGCTCTATTCGTCGTCCTGAAGGTTTCCAGGGTACTGGCAAAGACGTATTTGTACACGATGATAACGCTCAGTTTGTCAAAGAGCAGGATTTTGCTAAGGCCGGTCGCCTTTTCCAAAGCTGTCAGCGCGAGGCTCAGCCTCAAGCCAATCCTGAAGAGACTCAGCAAACCAACATCATGTCTGCCGCTTCCGGCGTCGATATCGAGAGCGTCAACATGTTTGAAGGCCGCAATGGCTACGACAAGTCTTTCTTAGGCGTAGAGCTTCCTTTGCCTGGTTTGGGCGATTCTATTAAAGATAAAGTGGCTATGCGTACCGATGAGCCTGGTAAGAGCGAGCTCACTTATACCAACTACTCCGTAGTAATGAATAAAGAGCGCAAACAGTGTTTCTACGCTATTTGCAATATCGACGGCAACAGCCACCAAAAAGTAAAGCGTGATGGCAACTGGACTATCGACGGTCGTATCCCTCGTGAATATCAGTTGGGCAACGAAGCTTATGGCGGCAACAATATCGATAAGGGCCACATGGTGCGCCGCTTAGATCCTTGCTGGGGCGACGATCCTTTACGCGCCAGCCGTGATACTTTCAGCTATTGCAATGCCACCTTGCAACACGGTGGTTTGAACCAGAAAGAATGGCTCTGCTTAGAGAACCACGTTTTGGACAGCGCCACTACTGGTAAAGAGAAACAGAAGCTTACCGTAATTACTGGCCCGATCTTCTCTGAGAACGATCCTAAGTTTGACAACAAGGGCAGAATGAAAGAAGCTACCCAGATCCCTATGAAGTTCTTCAAGACTGTGGTCTGGAACGATGGCGGTAAGCTCAAGAGCGCCTCTTTCGTACTTTCCCAGGAAGACATCATCAATAAAGATCGCTCCCTCTTCAAGAGCAAGGGCGTCGATCCTGGCCGCTTCAGCGTATACCAGGTGCCTCAGAAGCAGCTCGAGCAAATGACCGATTTGCACTTTGGCAATATTGGTGACATCACCGAAAAGCCTATGCGCTTGACCGCTGAGAACGATTACGCTCCTAAGTTAAGCTAGCATTTTGTCTTAGCTAAGTAGAAAGCTGCTCGATTTTGTGAGTCGAGCAGCTTTTTCTAAAAGTGGAGACTTTTTTTGTAATAAATATTAAAGGGAGGGGAGAACGATTATGGAGCCATTTTCAGTGGGAATAGGTAGCATTTCCGGCAATTCTTTGTATATTAACACTCAGGTTTCTGAGAATAGCATCAGCCGTCCTGAAGGTTTTCAGGGTACAGGTAAGGATGTTTTCGTTCGTGACGAAAGCGCTCAATTTGCTAAAGAGCAAGAGTTCGCTAAGGCCGGTCGTCTTTTCCAGAGCTGCGGCCGCGAAGCTCAACAAACCAATTCGGCTTCTTCTTTGGTTTCTGTGCAAGGTGAGCCGGTTAGCATGTTTGAAGGGCGTAATGGTTACGACAAGTCCTTCTTGGGCGTAGAACTTCCTTTGCCCGGCTTAGGCTCTTCTATTCAAAATAAAGTAGCCATGCGCACTGACAAACCCGGTGAGTGTGAGCTTACTTACACCAACTATTCAGTAGTAATGAATAAAGAGCGCAAGCAATGCTTCTATGCCATTTGCAATATTGATGGCAGAGCTTCTCGCAGCGTAAAACGTGAAGGTGCCTGGACTTTAGATGGTCGTATTCCTCGCCAATATCAGCTTGGCGATGAAGCTTATAATAGCAATGGCATAGATCGTGGCCATATGGTGCGCCGCTTAGATCCATGTTGGGGCCAAAATGCCAAATTGGCTAGTGAAGATACTTTCAGCTATTGCAACTCTGCTTTACAGCATGGCGGCCTCAATAAAAAAGAGTGGCTGCGTTTGGAAGATCACGTTTTAAATTCTGCTCGCGGTTCCGGTCAAAAAATGACTGTAATTACTGGCCCTATTTTCGCTGATGATGATCCTAAGTTCGATAACAAGGGGACTATGAAAGAAGCTACCCAAATTCCCTTGAAGTTCTTCAAAACTGTAGTTTGGAATGAAAAAGGTACTTTAAAGAGTGCTTCCTTTATTCTCTCACAGGAAGATATTATCAATAACGACGGTTCTCTTTTTAAAGCTAAGAAGAATAAGGGCAAAGGCTTCGATCCCGGTGAATTTAAAATTTACCAAGTGCCGCAGAAAGAAGTCGAGCGCCTTACCGATTTGCACTTTGGCAATATCGGCGATATTACCACAACCGCTATGTGCTTAAGCGCTGACAACAATTACGCTCCTAAACTCAGCTAAAATGCTCAATTTCGGCTAGATATTAGGTAAATATAGTTGGGCCGCGCTGTAAAAATATTTTGCAGCAGACGGCTCATTTTTTTATACGTTAACTAAAAGTTCACAAAAAAGGAACATTTTTGCCTAATTGACTGCTAATATCTAGGAGAAAGGGGAGGGAGGGATTATGTAAAATGTTACTTGGCCTCGGCGTGTTTCTTTGTATAGTTACATACAGTGGAGTGCCGAAGCTGAGCAGCATGTAGGTGGGACATCACCTACTAAGAGAGAGCTTGTGCTTTCAAGTTTTGGAGGCGCGGTTCGTCAATATCTCAGAAGCCTTAAGTTAAGCAAATTTTGCTGAGCTTAAGGAGCATGTCACGCCTGAAGATATTTTGTCTATGTAAGACATTTATAATCAGGAATTTAGCCTGCTTTAAGGCGAAGCAGGCTTCGGTAATGGAGCAGATAAAAATGGGAATTAACAGTATCTCTAGCAGCTCGTTATTTAACAATCCTCAGATGATTGAAAATTCTGTCAGCCGTCCCGAAGGCTTCCAAGGAAGCAGTAAGGATGTGTTCGTCCATGACGACAACAGAGACTTCGCTAACGAGCAAGCCTTTGCCAGCGCCGGCAGACTTTTCAAGAGCCACGCCAGTGCTCAAGCTCAAAAGGCTGAGGGCCCCATCACTGTCCAAGGCGACGGCGTCAACATGTATCGCAATCGCGCCGGTTATGACAGCTCTTTCTTAGGCAAAGAGCTTCCTCTTCCCGAGTTGGGCAGTTCCATTAAAGACAAAGTGGCTATGCGTACCGACAAGCCTGGCGAGTATGTTTTACCCTATACTCACTTCTCCATCGTTATGAATGGTGAGCGCAAACAGTGCTTCTATACCATTTCTAATATCGATGGTGCTACTCACCAAGACTTGCCCCGCAGTGGCAAATGGCAACTTGATGGTCGTATCCCCCGCGAATGTCAGTTGGGTAACGAAGCTTACAGGAACAATGATATCGATAAGGGCCACATGGTGCGCCGCTTAGATCCTTGCTGGGGTAAAGATGCCAAGCAAGCTAATAACGATACTTTTAGCTATTGCAACGCTACCTTGCAGCATGCCGGTTTAAACCAAAAAGAATGGTTAAACTTGGAAAACCATGTCCTTGACAGCGCCACTGGCGGTAGCCAGAAGATGACCGTAATCACCGGCCCCATCTTCTCTAAAGACGATCCTGAGTTCACCAATAACGGAGCCATGAAGAAGCCCGTGCAGATTCCTATGCAGTTCTTCAAAACTGTAGTTTGGGCTGACGAGAAAACCGGCAACTTAAAGAGCGCTTCCTTTGTACTTTCTCAGAAAGACATTATTGAAAGAGATCACACTTTAGGCATTTCCGGCTTCGATCCCGATAAATTCAGCGTTTATCAGGTTCCTCAGAAGCAGCTTGAACAAATGACCGACTTACACTTTGGCAATATCGGCGATATTACCAAAGAAGCGGTACGTTTGACTGCTGAAAACGACTTCGCCCCTCAGGGTCTCGACAAGTAAGCAATTAAGTTTCGGTTTGTTGCTGCCGCAGCGGATCGAAACTTTATAGCTTATGGAAGGCTGTTGCCGAGTTATCTTATTTCTCGGCAGCAGCCTTTTTCTGTTAGCGTGCTATAAAAGGTGAAAGAGCACCCCTAAGAGAACTAGGAACGGCACAATTTTGTCAAAGGCGGAGCCTTTTTGGGTAAACTTCCGCCTATATTTAGGAGTTTTTTTCTTATGACCGATCCTGAAGCTGTAAATCCTGAAGAAGAGTCTTTAGAGGCCCCAGAATATCTTAATAATTTAATGGATGAGCTCATTGTCTACGCTAAGTATCATGATGAGCACATGGAAGCCGAATGGATTCCGGAAGAAAATGTTTTCCGCGTTTATCAGGATGATCAGCCTGAAGTAGACGTTTTCATGGTCGATATCGACGACGCTATGTACCATGAAGCTGAAGCTGTAGTAGTGGAAGCCGAAATTGGCGAATACACTGAAGATTTGGATCCTGCTGAATTATTGCGCTTCTGCGACCAGAATCTTATTTATAGCCGCTTAATGATTAGCAAGGGCGACGGTTGTGAATATGTTATCTTACAAGCTGCTTGTCCAGTCAGCCAGCTTAGTGCGGCCCAGTTAGATTGCATGATCCGTGAAGTGTCCGTCTATTCTGGTGAACTCAGCGAAGAAGATGACGGAGAAGACGAAGAATAAGCTTTGAAAATATTTAGAGATCCTGTACACGAAGATATTTTTCTGCCTGATGAGCTAATTGAGCTTATAGATACAGCCCAAATGCAAAGGCTTCGAGGCATAAAGCAATTAGGTACAGCTTCTCTTGTTTATCCTGGAGCAGTTCACACTCGCTTTGAGCATAGCTTAGGTACTTGTCATCTTGCCCTTACTCTTTTAAAAATTTTGGAAGAGTTTGGTACCAAGATAAGCGGTTCCGAAAAGCTGGCTGTGGGTGCGGCTGCTCTTTTGCATGATATAGGCCATATTCCCTTTGGCCATACTGTAGAAGACGAGCGGCGTATTTTCAGTCGCCACGATTCACCGGAGCGTTTTGAGCTATTTTTTAATAAGCGCACCGAATTAGGTAAAGTATTGCATAAGCTGAATATAGCTGAGCCTGTAAAAAATATTCTCTGCGGCCAAGCTGATAAAGCTTGGCAAAGTGAACTTATTAGCGGCATGTTTTGTGCCGATCTTTTAGATTATTTGGCTCGCGACGCTTTCTTTTGCGGCCTTTCGCAAAAATATGACAAACGCATTATACGCAGCTTACGTACCGATGGCAGCCATTTATATCTAGACTGCCAGAAAAATGGCGTAGTTAGAGAAGATCTAGTTTCCGAAGTTATTAACTTATTGCGTTTACGCTACTTTTTGACTGAACGCGTTTTCTTTCATCATACCAAGACTGCTTCTGGGGCTATGATTTCCAGAATTGTAGAACGCGCTCTAGAGCTTGGCTTAAAGCTTAAAGACATTTTACCTTTGGGTGATGAGCGTCTTTTAGCTTATATTGAGTGGCACTTTGGCGATGATCCTTTAGTAGCCAGAGTATTAAAAGCTTTCAGTTCGCGCAAGATTTATAAACGCGCTTACGTTTTAACTAGGCGCATTGGCTATGAAAAAGAAGCTCAGCTGGTAGATCGCTTTCATAACAAAGCTGAATTGCGCAAAGAAGCTGAAGAAAAACTTACTACTGAGCTTGGACTTGAGCCCGGAGAACTTATTGTCTACTGCCCTTCAGCTAATATGCAATTAAAAGAAGCTGAAGTTTTGGTAAAGATAGGGCCAGAAGAGCCGCGCTCACTAGCTTCTTTGCACTTGCCGGAAGTTAACGTGTTACGTGACAAGCATCGCAGTTTATGGCGCTTTTATGTTTTTGTAGCTCAGAAGCGTTGCTATAAGCTTAAACAAATTTCCCGCGCTTGTGAAACTTATTTCGGCTTAGAAAACCATTTGTCGGCACTACAAAGCGCTCAGCTTTATATTAATTTTTAGGCTGGTTAAAAGCTAGATACGGTAAGAACAACAACGCTGTGTAGGAAAATTAGGCTTAGCGTAAATATCGTGAAAAAAAGTTAAGCTTTTTTCTAAAAGGGTATTGCATTATTTGGGCCGGGGTGGTATATTAGCGGAGCCAGAGGAGTTCGGGCCCATAGCTCAGCGGTTAGAGCAGTTGGCTCATAACTAATTGGTCCCTGGTTCGAATCCAGGTGGGCCCACCAAGACCCCCTCGGTGTTCAGAAAAAGTGTACATGGCCCGGTGGTCTAGCGGTTTAGGACGCTGGCCTTTCAAGCCGGAGATCACGGGTTCGATTCCCGTCCGGGCTACCACTTAAAACACTGTCCTTCATAGGGAAGGCGGTTAAATAGAATGAGAGGCTGATTTAGTTAAACAGCGTTTACTGAGAAGCTTCTCTTTTTTTTGGACGAGTAGCTCAGTTGGTTAGAGCACCTGCCTTACAAGCAGGGGGTCGGCGGTTCGAGTCCGTTCTCGTCCACCATAGGATAGGATCTTAACTCTAGTGGTTAGGGTCTTTTTTTTATATTTTTTTTGACATAGAGCATATTTTTAGTATCATGTAGCGGTATTAAACAATCTTTGAAAGAGAACTAACTAAATTGCTAAAGCCTTTAACTTGTGTAGAAATTTGCGCCGGAGCTGGCGGACAGGCCTTGGGATTGGCTTTGGCAGGTTTTTTTCACATTGCTTTAGTGGAATATGAAAGTGAATATTGCCAAGTTTTAAAGAAAAACCGTCCGGAATGGAATGTAATATGTGAAGATGTTCGCCATTTCAGTGGTTGCGGTTTTCAAGGGGTGGATCTTTTGGCTGGTGGAGTACCTTGTCCACCATTTTCCGTAGCTGGCAAGCAATTGGGACAAAATGACGAGCGCGACCTTTTTCCTGAGGCTATTCGTTTAATTAGGGAAATGAAGCCTAGGGCTGTTATGCTGGAAAATGTTAAAGGCTTTTTGGAAAGTGGCTTTACTGAATATCGCCATTATATTTTGGATTCTATTGAAAATTTAGGTTACGATGTACAAATAAAATTATTAAATGCTTCTGATTTTGGAGTCCCGCAACTTAGGCCCAGGGTAGTTATTGTAGGTATAGCTGAAGGTGAGCAAGGATGTTTTTCTTATCCTAATGGCGACAGAAGTCAAGCGCAAACTGTAGGCAATTGTTTAGTAGATTTAATGGCTGAGCGTGGCTGGAATGGAGCCAAAGCTTGGGCAAAAAAGGCTGATAAAGTGGCTCCAACTTTAGTTGGTGGATCAAAAAAACATGGAGGACCGGATCTGGGGCCAGTACGTTCCCGCAAAGCTTGGGCAGAATTGGGAGTGGATGGATTGGGTATAGCTAACAATGCGCCTGAACCCGATTTTGAGGGTATGCCGCGCTTAACTAGTCGCATGATGGCTCGGCTGCAAGGTTTTCCCGATACCTGGACTTTCGGCCATAAAAAAACGGCCGCTTGCCGCATGATAGGTAATGCATTTCCACCACCAGTCGCCCAAGCTATAGGCCTTAAAATAAAGGAGTGTTTAGAAAACATTTAAGCCTTAAAAAAGGCCGACTTTATTTTGGCTAGAATAGCGCCGAAAGTAGCTTGGCGACAGATTAGTTCGCTCGGCTGAGAAAGGTTTTATTTTATGTTTACTTGCAATGCTAAAGCAGATATTGGCGTTTTTGGCGGTTCCGGTTTTTATAGTTTAGATTCTAATGCGGAAATGATTGCGCTTAACACGCCCTATGGCCCTACTAGCGACAAAATTTCTTTAATCAATATTCACGGCAAGCGCGTAGCCTTTTTGCCTCGTCATGGCGCCGATCATCGTTTGTCGCCTACGCATATTCCCTATAGGGCTAACCTTTGGGCTATGAAGCAACTGGGTGTAAAAGCTATTATTGGCCCTTGTGCTGCAGGTAGTTTGCAAGCTGATATTAAGCCTGGAAGTTTTGTTGTTTGCGATCAATTTGTGGATAGAACTTGGGGACGTCAAGACACGTTCTTCGAAGGGCCGGAAGTGCGCCATTTAACTGGAGCCGAGCCTTATTGCCCTAGTTTGCGTCCTTTAGTTGTAGAATGTGCTAAAGAACTTGGCATTGAAGTTCATCCTAAAGGTACCATGGTTGTAATACAAGGACCGCGTTTTTCGACTAGAGCCGAAAGCGAATGGTTTAGAAAAATGGGCTGGCATGTCGTTAACATGACCGGCTATCCTGAGTGCTATTTGGCTCGCGAAATGGAAATTTGCTACGTTAACGTCTCTTTAATTACCGACTACGATGCTGGTATTGAAGGTATAGCCGAAGCTGTAACTGGTGACGAAGTGAGCCGAGTTTTTGCCGAAAATAACCAAAAAGTAAAAGCGCTCATTTATAAAATTATCGAAAAAATCGATTTGAGCCAAGATTGTTCTTGCCATCATGCTTTAGCTGGCGACACTATGTAATGGCTTTGCTATAGGAATAACTGAGCTAGTATAGCTTGTTTGCATCTAAGCAAATAGTAATAGAAAAGACCGCCTCTCCAAAGAGAAGGCGGTCTTTTTGCATGTTAGCGTTTGTAACTTAAAAGCCTACTTTTTGCCTTGCATAATCTTAGCCCAAGTATCTTTTAAGGTGACTACGCGGTTAAAGACCAAGTGATCCTTAGTGGTATCTTTATCGGTATAGAAATAACCGGTACGCTCAAATTGGAACCACTTGCCGGCCGGAGTTTCGGCTACGCTGCTCTCTACTCTAGCATCGGTAATGATTTCCAAAGAGTTGGGGTTAAGTTCATCAATAAAGTTGACGTCTTCGCGAGTAGCCGGGTGATCGACAGCAAAGAGGCGATCATAAAGTCTAACTTCGCAAGGAATAGACTCGGTAGCGGATACCCAATGTAAAGTACCTTTAATCTTGCGGCCGTCAGCAGCATTACCGCCTTTGGACTCGGGATCATAAGTGCAATGGACTTCAGTGATGTTGCCATTTTCGTCTTTAACTACAGACTCACACTTAATGATATAGGCGCGGCGCAAACGCACTTCGCGACCGGGAGCTAAACGGAAGAACTTAGGCACGGGCTCTTCCATAAAGTCGTCGCGCTCGATGAAGATCTCTTTGGTGAATTTGAGATTGCGATGGCCCATCTTAGGCGGATCGTCGGGGAAGTAAGGAGCTTCAAACTCTTCTACTTGGCCTTCGGGATAGTTGTCAATGACAAGTTTTAAAGGACGGAGTACGCCCATAATGCGCGGCACTTTGGGGTTGAGGTCATCACGAACAGCTTGCTCAAAAACTGAATAACTAGTCCAAGTTTCGGCTTTGCTAATACCGATACGATCGCAGAATAAACGGATAGATTCAGGAGTATAGCCGCGACGGCGCATACCGGCGATAGTTGGCATACGAGGATCGTCCCAACCGTTGACGCGATGCTCTTTGACCAACTGGAGGAGCTTACGTTTACTGACGATTACTGATTCTAAGTTGAGGCGGGAAAACTCAATTTGACGAGGACGGCACTCTACACCTACATTTTCCAAGACCCAGTCATAAAGGGGACGGTTGTTCTCAAACTCTAAAGTGCACAGAGAGTGGGTGATACCTTCAATAGAGTCGGAGAGGCAATGAGTGAAGTCGTACATAGGATAGATGCACCACTTGTCACCAGTGTGAGGATGGGACTGATGACGAATACGATACAGAGTAGGATCGCGCATGACAATATTGGGATGAGCCATGTCAATTTTGGCGCGCAAAACTTTGGCACCATCGGGGAACTCTCCAGCTTTCATGCGACGGAAAAGATCTAAGTTCTCTTCTACGGAGCGATCGCGGCAAGGACTATTTTTGCCGGGCTCGGTAAGGGTACCGCGGCTCAGGCGAATCTCTTCGGCACTGGAATCATCTACGTAAGCTTTGCCCTTCATAATCAGGCGCTCGGCATATTCGTAAAGCTGATCAAAATAATCGGAAGCGTTGTAAACTTTGTCGCCCCACTCGAAGCCGAGCCACTTTACGTCTTCTTTAATGGCGTTGATGTACTCGGTCTCTTCTTTGCCTGGGTTGGTGTCGTCCATGCGTAAATGGCAAGTACCATGGTAGTCGCGAGCTAAGCCAAAGTCTAAGCAAATAGCTTTAGCGTGGCCGACGTGTAAATAACCGTTGGGCTCGGGCGGAAAACGGGTGACTACGGTAGTATGCTTGCCGCTAGCCAAATCCTCGTCGATGATGTTGCGGATAAAATTGGTAGCGTGAGGAGAAGTAGATTCCACGCGCTCTGTATTAGTATCGTTACTCATAGTTGAAATTCCTTATAGGGCGGATCTCAGAAATCGCGTCCATTAGAATAGGGCCAAAATTTTCGGCCGACCTCGATTTTAACATTTTTTACGGGCTTAGGCTATGTTTAGCCAAGTTTGCTTTGGTAGCTAAGCTTAGGCTATAGCGGAAGGTAAACCAAGTTTGCTCTTAAATTAAAAGAGCTCGAGGCCATAAGAGAAAAGTGGAGGCTTGGGCGTTTATGTGGGAGAAAATTGGCAATAGTGCTTTAAAAGTATATGAACGCATTAAAGAGTTTTATGCTATTCCTGGAAATGTAGGCTTAAAGATTCTTTTTTCCGCTTTGGGCTGTTTTGTTTTTGGCTTTTTGTTGCCCCTAATGTTCGTAATTGTGCTTATTGCCGCTTGGGTTTTTTATCAAGATTTAAATAGTGGCCCTATCTCTGGAGGCAAAAACTGCCCCTTACCGCCGCCTGAAGAGCAAGTGGAACCTATTAAGCAAAGTCAATCAATTAAAAATATGGAGTTTCATGTGCGTCTAGTTCCCGATTTTGCTCAATTCTTTTCAGCAAAAACTGAAAGCCGCAGCTAAATTCTAGGAGTTCTTTTTAATTAACATGGCCAGTGTCTCGCTTTTTCAAAAATATCGCTCCCAAAAATTTGAAGATTTAATCGGTCAAGAAGTTGTAGTCAGAACTTTAAAAAATAGTTTGGCTTCCGGTCGTATGGCCAATGTTTATCTTTTTTGTGGTCCACGTGGTACTGGTAAAACTAGTACGGCCAGAATTTTAGCTAAAGCCTTAAATTGTGAGGGTACTGCCGATAATCCACATTCGGGGCCGACGGCTGAACCTTGTTGCCAGTGTTCGGCGTGTCGCTCTATTGCTGAAGGCTCATGTTTAGATGTATTGGAAATTGACGCTGCTTCCAATACTCAGGTAGACAAAATCCGAGAATTTATTGTCGATAAGGTGCAATTCGCTCCGGCTCAGGTGCGCTATAAAGTTTATATTATTGACGAAGTCCATAAATTATCCGACTCTTCTTTTAACGCACTTTTGAAAACGCTGGAAGAGCCTCCCAAGCATGTCGTTTTTATTTTAGCGACTACCGATCCGGAAAAAATTCCGGCTACTATTATTTCTCGTTGTCAGCGTTACAACTTCCAGCGCTTTACTTTGCAGCAAACTGTCGATCATATAAAAAACATTGCCGCCAAAGAAAATGTGCAAATTGATGATTTAGCCGCCGAACTTATAGCTAGATCCTCTGAAGGCTCCATGCGCGACGCTTTGGTAACTCTGGAGCAAGCTATGTTTTTCTGCTGCCAGCAAGGTGATAACCAGCAAATTAGCGGAGAAGATGTGCGCGGTCTTTTGGGCTTAGCTGGAGCTGAAGCTATTCAAAATCTTGTGTCTGGCTTTATCGCTCAAGATGCGGGGCAAGTGTTGAACCTTTTGAATGAATTGATCAACAAAGGACGCAACTTAAACAAATTGGCTGCCGAGCTTTTAGAGTATTTGCGCCAGATGATGCTAGTTTGTGTGAAAGCTGCCGATCAAGAAGCTTTAGGAGTAACTGACAATTATTTTCAAGAGTTGGTTAAGCGCAGCCAATTGGTAAAGTTGGGGACGATTTTAAATTGGATTGGCAGTATAAGCGAATTGCAACGTCGCCTTTCTGGCAGCCAAAATGCGCGTTTGGTTTGGGAAACAGTGCTTATTCAACTGACTGCACCGTTAGCGGGAACTGATGAAAGCAGCCTTTTAGCCAGAATTGAAGCTTTGGAAGCTGAAGTTTCAGCTTTAAAAATGCTTACAAGCAGCTATTCGGTTCAGCCGTCTATTGCTCAGGCAAAATCTGCAAATGGCAATGCTGTGGCCAAAGCTTCAGCTGTTGAGGTTCAGGCAAGCAGTCTTGAGCATTCTTCGATATCGGTAGTAAATTCTGTGCCAGTTGCAGTGGCTGATTCCGGTTTCGTTAAGCCGAATGTAGGAAAAGTAGTCAAGAATACTCAGCCATTGGCTCCAAATGTGGCAACTACTTCCTCTGGAGCAGCCTCTGGAGAAGGGCAAATTGACGATTTGGGCTGGGGGACGACGACAAAAGTCTCAGCTTCGCCATCGGCTACTAAAGTTGAAGTTGAGTCTAAAAGTGCCGCTGTTACCAAAACTTCGGCTTTGCCTTCCCAAAACGAAACTAAAAATAAACAAGGCAGTGCTGGCAAGTTCTGGCAAAAATTGCTGGCTTACTTGGAAGATAAGAAACCGTCTATTTTTGCTTTGGTTCGCGGCACTAAGTGCCTTTCGGCTCGCCAAGGTGTGATCGTTATAAAATTTGAAAGCGATCGTCAGGACGACTACGAAGCTGCTTCCAAAGAGCGTACGAACATTGAAAATGTTTTGACAGAAGCTATGCAACGCCCTATTCAAATAGATTTACGTCTTGGTAAGGTTGCTACTATCAACCCGCAAGATGAATATATGCATACTGTAAATTTGGTGCTTAATAGTTTCGCTGGACAAACTTTAAGCAAGTATGCTAATGGTAGTGCATCTGATCCTACTACGCGGGTGGAGGCTTAAAATATTATGGATGAAGAGATTGACAGCCGTTTAATAGAAGTTCCTTATGAGCGCTTAAGCGACGAGGCTTTGCAAGGAGTTTTGGAAGAATATGCCACTCGCGGAGGCTACGAATGCCCTATGCCTTTGCAAAAGAGAGTGGATATTCTCAAGAAGAAGTTAGCTGACCACCAGTTAGCTATAATGTTTGATCCTGTAGAAGAAGAAATCAATATTGTAAAAAAAGAGCAAATTTAGTTATGACAAATGTGGCTTTAATTTCTGATATTCATGGTCGGCTTGATCCTCACGTTATGGACTATTTAGAAGATTGCGACTATATTATTTGTGCTGGAGATACTGAAGATCCACTGATTTTGGAGGAGCTGGCCACTGTTGCTCCCGTAACGGCTGTGCGTGGCAATTGCGATTGGCGTCCTTGGGCGGACGATTTACCTAAAGATGCCGTACTCCATGTAGAAGATGTAAATATCTACGTTATTCATAATTTGGACAATTTGTCTTTTACTCCCGATCCTCACAAAATAGATGTTGTTGTTTATGGTCATACTCACCGTTACAAGCAATATTATGAAAATGATGTGCTTTATATAAACCCAGGCAGCGTTTCTGAGCCTCGGGGTGGACAATATCCTCATATGTACATGCTAGAAATTGAGGGCAAAAAGATTTATACAAAAAACATAGACCTTTAATTCTTTTAGCGATAGGCAATGAAGCTAATATCGCTTAACAAAATCGCTGCATAGCTAAGACTGGAGCTGGTTGCCTTTGACTTAGCTTTGGCAGGCTTGCAAGTTTGGAAGGCGAACCCCAGGCCTGGTTTAAGTCTTGGTCAAAGCCGATTTTATAAGGAGAAAACGAAAAATGCAGAGACAAATTATGAAGCAAATGCAGAAAATGCAAAACGACTTGGCCTCCGCTCAAAAAGAGCTGGAAAGCGCTACTGTGGAGGGCGTCGCTGGTGGTGGAGCTGTTAAAGTTGTAGTTACTGGAGCTCAAATCGTAAAATCCATCAGTATTTCCAAGGATGCGGTCGATCCTGATGATATGGGAGTTTTGGAAGACTTGGTTTTGGTAGCTATAAATGATGGCTTAGAAAAGTCACGCGAACTTTCTTCCAACCGCATGGGTCGCGTAGCTGCTGGCTTAAATTTGCCTCCGGGGTTATTCTAGTTTAAAAAATGTCTAAATATCCTCAATCTTTAGAGCGTCTTTTAGAACAATTGCAGCAATTGCCTACAGTAGGGCCTAAAACAGCGTCGCGTTTGGCCTTTTACTTATTGGGCGCTTCTAAAGAGCGTGTACTTACTTTAGCTAAGGCTATGGTAGAGGTAAAAGAGCGTTTGAAGGCTTGCACCAGATGTGGCAATATCGCTGAAGGTGATTTATGTGAAATTTGTCGGGATAGAAGGCGTGATGAAACTACTATTTGTGTAGTGGCTAATACTCGCGATCTTATGGCTATGGAAAATTCTGGCGAATATGCCGGGCTTTACCATGTGTTGGGTGGGCTTATTTCACCTCTTGATGGAATAGGTCCCGAACAATTGAATATAGCTTCCTTGCAAGAGCGTTTGCAAAAAGAGCCTATTAAAGAAATTATTTTGGCGACCAACCCTACTGTTCCGGGAGAAGCGACAGCTCTGTATCTCAAGAACATTTTAGGATCTGACCAGGTAAAAATTACTAGGCTGGCTTCTGGGCTTCCCATGGGGGCTGATCTTGAATATGCTGACCCACTTACTCTATCTAGAGCCTTAGGAAATAGGCAACTTGCCTAAAAAAAATTCCCCCTTCGTGAACTTCATAGGAGGTTCGGAAGGGGGAATTTTCTTTTAATCTAGTTTAGAAGAAACTAGAACTCGGCAGTAGCACCAATTTGAATGCCGTCATATTTGAGTCTCAAATTGCTGGCACTATGCTGTTCAAAGTGATAGCCAATCTTAGCTTGGATAGGGCTATCTTTGAAATTCGTTCTCAAGCCTAAGTCCCACTCCCAAACGTTGAGTTTACCGTCGGGATTGCCGTCTAAACCTACATTTTTGGTAATCATGCAAGGATAGTATACGGCCTGGCCATAGAGACCTATAGGTTCCCAATTGAGTTCAGCGCCTAAACCGAAACCGAAACCGGACGAGTTTTCTATGTTTGCTTTTCCGGTAAAGCCGGAGCCGTCAGGCCATCTGGAAGTCAAGCTGGTATTCTTGTAGCCTACATAGCCATACAAGGGAGACATAGCCGGAGCTTTGTCCATAGTGCGGTTGCTCTCAGACAGAGAAGCAAAATTGAAAGGAATTTTGGCATAGACTTTGAGGTCGTTAAACTCGGGGTTGGAGCAATTCATAGTAATGGGATCGTCAAAATCATTGACGCCAACTATGTCTAACTTGCTTCCGCCGCCTCTGGTGAAGCTGCCACCGAACATAATACCTTCAAAGATCCTGCCCTCGCCACTCAATGTAATGGCGGTTAAATTAGAATGGACTACACCCGTGGGTTTAGACGTAGAAATACGCAAAGGGCTATAAGTTAGCTCAAAGCGCATATCGTGGTCTGGACCAGTTTGGGCTGCCGCAGGAAGTGCTGAAAAAAGTGCAGCACCTAGGGCCAAAGCGGGTATAAGTTTTTTCACAGAGCCAGACTCCTTCACGAGATAATAGAAAAAAACTGCGAAGAGCCTTTGTTCAATGAGGCCCTCCTATTTCCTTTGCAGGCAGGAGTTCTCCCCTTAGAGCTAAGGCCCTCCGCAGTTTGGTCGATCTTAGGAAAAATAATTAGTGATCGTTGACTTTTGTAGCTGGAGCGGTTTTCTTTTCGCGGGCTAATTTCATTTTGTAATCTACGTAAGTGCTCTCTGGGCGCACCTTTTTGGCCGTTTCGTAAATAGCTAAAGCTTCTTCGAAGCGTCCTTCTTTTAAGTAAATATCGCCGCAAAGAGTTAAGGCATCGAAACCTTGAGTGTAACCGTTAGGATCGAGCTCGGCGCTGCGCTTTAAGTAAGGGATAGCTTCTTCATATTGGCCCATGTCATAAAGGGCCGAGCCCATAAAATACTGACCGTCGGGATAAGCAGGCAATTCTTCGACTATGCGCTGATAAATATCTTTAGCTTCAGCAGGCTTCTTTTCATCTACTAAAAGAATATTACCCAAGCGATCCATAGCCATAATGTCATGAGGATTTAAACGCAAAGCTCTAACAAAAAAGCCTTTAGCTCTGGGCATCATACGTTTTTGGAAATAGACCAGACCCATGCCGGAATAGGCCATAGAATTTTCAGGATCGTTTTCTACTGCCGATTTAAATTCGGTCAAAGCTTCATCTAAAACGTTGGGTACAAGTTTGCCTCTTAAGAAATAGGCCATGCCCAGTTTACTCAAGGATTCGCCGTTTTCACCAGCAGCGGCTGTTTCAGTTTCGATTTGGCTAACAATACCGTCTACATCTTTTTTGCGATAGTAAGCATCCAGAATATAAGCTAAAGCCAAAGTATTTTTGGGATCTTTAGCCAAAATTTCTTCGAATTGCTTGATAGAATCATTCCATTGCCCGGCATAAAATGTTTGCAAAGCTTGGGCCATTTCTTCTTGCCCGGCATTTTCGTCGGCGTAAGCTGCAGTTTGGACACTCCAAGCTAAACCGCAGACTACTATAAAAGTGAAAATAGCTTTATAAAGGTTCACGTTTAACTCCCTTATTCTTGTATATCTGTAGTCTTTAATCGTGATGAATGTGTGTCTTGTGGAGGCTTTAAATTGCCTAGTTTAAAGGTTTGTCCTTCCTTGTACTGGGAAAGTAGCCCTTTTTCGTTGCTGTTGTTTTAATACTATGAACTTATATACGTTTCTCTAAAAGAACAAAATAAAGGTTTCTTTATTTTACTCGCGTCCGCAAAGGCGTCGATATTCTTTTATTACGTTGTGGACATAGTTTTGTGTCTCTCGGTAAGGCGGCACCCCATTATACTTAGAAACTGCTCCCGGACCGGCGTTGTAAGCTGCTAAAGTTAAAGACATAGCTTCTGGAAGATACGATAAATTTAGGGTATTGCGGCAACCATAACTTAGTAAGTGGCTTTTGAGAAGGTAGCAAGCTCCACGTATATTTAGGTTGATGTTATAAGGATCGTTTGTCTTTACTGACTTGGCTGTGTCTGGCATAAGTTGCCCTAAACCTATAGCGCCGACTGGAGAAACAGCCTTAGGATTAAAGCCTGACTCACAAGCGATAACCGCCGTGACGAAACGCGGATCGAGAGAATATTCATAAGCGTAATGGAGGATTGCCAAAACGATAGTTTTGGTATCACGATCACTGAGCCCCGAATTGTAGTAACGCACAGCTTGGTAATAAGAATTAAGGTATGCTTTTGACTTGTAAGGCTCTTGCAAAAGCTGATCCTGAGCAATAGCTTGAAATGGATAGCTTAAATTCAGTAATAGCCAAGCAACGCCTAAGACTAAATAGGCGATTTTTTTTTGATTGGCGCAGAACACTGAATATGATCTCTTTCTTTTTGGTGTAGGTCTCATCCCAGCCAAACTTTGATAGCGCTGGGGGAGCATTGAGGCTAAAAAAATATCCAAGGTTCACAAATTGGAACCTTGGATACTGACTATTAGATATTATATTGATTAGCCCTTTACGGCACCTTTGGTTAAACCTTCAACTAAGAAGCCTTGCAACACAAAGAAGAGCACCATAATGGGAATAGCACCCAAAATGGAACCGGCTGTAAATAAGGACCAGTTGGTGGAGAAGTTGCCTGAAATAAAGCTTTGCATGCCTACTGCCAGAGTATATTTGCTCTCGTCGAAAATAACGACCGAGGGGAAAATAAAGTCGCTGTAGGGGCTGATAAAGTTGAAAATGGCAACCACAGCCAAGATCGGGCCCATCAAGGGAAGGATGATGCGGGTAAAAGTTTTGGTCGTACCGGCGCCGTCGATAAGGGCCGATTCTTCCAATTCTTTAGGCAGTGAGTCTACATAGCCCTTGATCATCCAAGTGTTGAAGGGAATACCAGCGCCGATGTAAACCAAGGCCAAACCGAGCAACGAATCTAAGCCGATTAAGCCGCCAGTTAAATCTCCCAAATGCTGCAACATGCTAAATATAGCTACCATGGCCATAGCGGCAGGGAACATTTGTAAGAGGATCATGGCCATTAAGCCATTTTTGCGTCCGAAGAACTTGAAGCGCGAAAAAGCATAACCGGCCAGAGCTGTAACTATAATGGCGATAACGCTGGAAAGAGCCGAAACTACCACTGTATTCCAAACCCAACGCAAAAATGGAGTTTCGGTGAGTAAACGCTTGTAGTTTACTAAGGAAAGCTCGCTAAATTTAGGAATTAGGCTGGTAGAAATTAGTGTTGAACTTTCTTTTAAAGAGGAGAAGAACACCAAAACAACCGGCATAATCGTCATGCCTACACAGATGATAAGCAGCAAATGGAGCAATATCTTTTGGAAGGTGGTCATTTTTCTAGACATAGCAATTCCTCTTTACTTAATATCATCAAAAGCGCCGGTCATCTTAAAGTTGATGCCGGAGAGAGTGGCCACCAAGATAAAGATGAATATAGCATAGGCGCAAGCCAAGCCGTATTGGAACGAGTTGAAGGCCAACTTATAAGAGTAGGTAATCAAGATGTCTGTAGCTCCGGCATCGCTGCCAGGAACGGGAGGGCCGCCTGCCGTCAAAAGATAGATGGCGGTGAACTGGTTAAAGTTGAAAGCAAAGCTGGAGATAAGTACCGGCAGCAATGAAGAGCGGAGTAGGGGAAGGGTGATAGATTTGAATTGCAGCCAAGGGCTGGCTCCGTCTACGTCGGCTGCTTCGTAAACGTCGGTAGGCACAGATTGCAAAGCGCCCAAACATACGGTAAGCTGGAAGGGGAAGGCCAGCCAAATGTTGACCATAAGCACAGAAATATGGGCCCAGCCTACTCTGTCCAGCCAAGCAATGGGCAATTGCAAATCGCAGCCCATTAAACCAAGAACATACTGGATGACATGATCTAAACCCAAATTTTTAAGAATGACGTTAAAAGCGCCAAATTCCGTGTTGAGCAAGCCTTGCCACATCAATACAGAGATGAAAGCTGGGATAGCCCAGGGCACAATAAAGAGAGTTCTGTATAAAGAGCTGCCTTTTAAGTCTGGCTTGTTGAGCAAAATAGCTAAGAAAATGCCGATAGCTTGGCTAAATATTACCGAACCGCCGGCCCAGACCAAGGTCCATAAGAACACGCGCACAAAGGTGGCCGTCTCTGGACCGCTGATAATTTTCATGAAATTGCGCAAGCCGACGAAATCAAACTCGTTGTAATGATAAAGCGAGTAATTGGTAAAGGCCAAGTACACTGAGTAGAGATTGGGCAGCAAACTCAATACGCCCAGCAAGATCAGGGCTGGAGTAAGGTAAGCATATGGAATTAGTCCATCATTCTTCTTCATTTGTATTCCCCTACAGCTTAGTTAATGCTTATTCGAGCATAAGATTGATCTTTTGTATTATGCGATCGTTAGCCGTTTTGAGCTCAGTAGGAATGTCTACTTGGCCTTTACTGATGAGCTCGATGCTCTGTCTCATAGGCTCCCAAACTTGCATAGCTGCTGGATGGGTAGGCATTGGCATACTGTCGGCACAAATTTTGGCAAAAGCGACAATATCTTTATTGTCTTGGCAAAGTTCGAGGGCTTTGCTCTTTACCGGAGGACGTCCGGAAGTTTGGCTCATTTCAGCCATATTTTCCGGAGAACTTAAGAAGGCCATAAGTTTGGCGGCGTCTTGCTGCCGTTTAGAGTACTTGTTAAGCATAAATCCCTGGACACCGAGGAAGGGCCTAATCAAATTACCTGAATCGGTGGTGGGGAAGGGATCTATGGAATAATGGACGCCGGCAGCTCTTACTTGTTCGAGGAACCAGGGGCCGTTGAGAATTACGGCTGCTTTATTCTCGAGGAAAAGAGTTCTGGAGATATTTTCTGTGCTGCCTTGCTTAATAAGATTGTACTTTTGGCCGAGATCGCGCAAAAATTCAGCGCCTTTGGCGGCGCCGGGAGTATTCATGCCTACATCGGTGGGTACGTAATTGCCATTGGCATCTTTGCCTATGAGGTAGGCTCCATCAGCTATAAGGAAAGGCAAGGAAAAGTAAGGCTCTTTGATTTCAAAGTAGAAGCCGTTGATTTTGCCCTGTGAATCTTTTTGAACTTTTTGGGCTTTCTCTACTAAATCGCTGAGAGTTTTGGGACGCTCAGCCATTAAATCAGGGTTACGGAACATGGCTAGACATTCCATGCACAGAGGAGCCATGTAAGTTTTTTGATCAAACTGGACTGAATCTAAAGAGACTGGCACGTAATCGCCTTTGTTGATAACGCCTTCAGGAATAGGTGAAAGCAAACCGGCAACTGCTAACATGCCGATCCAGTCTTGAGCGCCCACCAGAATATCCGGGCCCAAACCGGCCGGAGCAGCTACGAGAAATTTATTTTTAAGATCTCGGTAGGGCACTTTTAAAAGCTCAACCTTCAGGCCGGTCTCTTTCTCAAAGGCTTGGCACTGACGTTTGAGGGTAGGAAACTCGGCGTCCATGCCTGACCAAATTAAGAGAGGCTTGGGGCCTGTTTCTTTTTGCATACAGCCAGCCAATAGCAAGCTGGCCAAAAGGACAAAAATTGAAAAGAAGCACAAACGACGCATAGGTGCAGACTTCGTTTTGTGAATTAGAGTTCCCCCTTCTACTGCTTCTTTAGGCAGCAAACTTAGACTTTGTGCAGCGTCGGCGCCAATATTAAGGCAGGCGCCTCACTAAGGGACAATTCGCTTTTATGATAGCGACCATAAAACGACTATCTGCAAGAAAAAACGTCCATATAGTGCAGATTGTTAAGTTCTTCCGGACGGCAGGCTACAAAAAACTTAATTGTGAATAAAATTCTAACATTTCTTGGAAGGAATGCAGGCTCGGAGCTAGCGAAAGGGCACCGCGTTAAAAGGTTTTTTAGAAAACAAAGCCTGCGGTTAGACGAAAGCTGTCAGGCTTTTGGCAAGTTTCTTAACCGACGCCTGCATAAAGGTTCGGGCGTCTATTTTTGGAGGAAAAAATGTCAGTACGTGTTGCTATTAACGGTTTTGGTCGTATTGGTCGCCAAGTCGCCAAGATGATGATTGAGAACTACAGCGATGTTATGGAAGTTGTAGCTATCAACGACCTCACCAAACCCTCTGTATTGGCTCACCTTTTCAAATACGACTCTAACTATGGCATTTTCAATGGCACCGTCGAAGAAAAAGAAGGCGCCATCGTTATCAACGGCCATGAGATCAAGATTTTAGCCGAGAGAGATCCTAAGAACCTTCCTTGGAAAGAGATGAACGTAGACTTCGTAGTAGAGTCCACTGGTCTCTTCCGCGATCGCGAGAAGGCTTCTTGGCACCTCGAAGCCGGCGCTAAGAAAGTCGTCATCACCGCTCCTGCTAAGGGCGAGGATATCACCATTGTTATGGGCGTAAACCACAAAAATTACGATCCCGCCAAACACAATATCGTATCCAACGCTTCTTGCACCACCAACTGCTTGGCTCCTTTCGCCAAAGTGTTAAATGAAAAGTTCGGTATCAAGCGCGCTTTGATGACTACTATTCACTCTTACACCAACGATCAGCGCATCTTAGACTTGCCCCACAGCGACCTCCGTCGTGCCCGCGCTGCTGCTCTTTCCATGATTCCTACCACCACCGGCGCCGCTAAGGCTGTCGCTTTGGTAATCCCCGAATTGAAGGGCAAGTTCGATGGTCTCGCTATGCGCGTGCCTACTCCCACCGTCAGTATCGTTGACTTGGTTTCTTACGTCGAAAAAGAAGGCGTAACCGCTGAAGAAGTAAACGCCGCTTTCCGTGAAGCTGCTGCTGGTGAAATGAAGGGCGTGTTGGGCGTTTCCGACGAGCCTTTGGTCTCCGTAGACTACAAAATGGATCCTCGTTCCAGCATCGTAGACCTTCCTCTGACTATGGTTCAGGGCGATATGGTTAAGGTTATGTCCTGGTACGACAACGAATGGGGTTACTCCAACCGTGTAGCCGACTTGGTAAACTACATGGCCACTGGTAACTACCACATCAGCGAGCGCTAGTTCTAATAGATTAGCCCGGCCCGGAGTTTTTTCCGGGCTTTTCTTTTGTTCTCAACTTATTTATGGGCGTCGGCCTGGAGCTAGATACTGTGGGCTAGGCGCTCTTCGTCCGCAGCCCCGGGATATTTGACAGGGGCCCCAATAGATACTAAATAAAGAGGACGTTCGCAAATGAGTAAATTTAACACTATTCGTGATATCGACGTAAAAGGCAAAAAAGTTTTAGTCCGTGTCGATTTTAACGTGCCCTTAGATGGCGAAAGAGTTACTGACGATACTCGTATCCGCGCTGCTTTGCCCACCATTAAGGCTCTCTTGGAAAAAGGTGCTGCCGTTATCTTGGCTTCTCACTTAGGTCGTCCTAAGGGGAAGAAAGATCCTAAGTTCTCCTTGAAGCCCGCCGCTGCTCGTTTGTCTGAGCTTTTAGGCCAAGAAGTCATTATGGCTCCCGATTGCATTGGTGAAGAAGTACACAAAATGGCTAAAGAGCTTAAGCCCGGCCAAGTCATGTTGCTTGAAAACGTTCGCTTCTATGCTCAGGAAACTGATAATGATGAAGCTTTTGCCAAAGAGTTAGCCTCTTTAGCCGATGTCTACGTAAATGACGCTTTTGGTTCCGCTCACCGTGCTCACGCTTCCACTACTGGTGTGGCTCACTTCCTTCCTTCCGCTGCTGGTTTGCTTATGGAAAAAGAGCTCAACGAGTTGGGCAAACTTTTAACTTCTGCTGAGTCTCCTTTCGTCGTTATCTTAGGCGGCGCCAAAGTTTCCGATAAGATCGGCGTTATGGAAAATCTGATTGGTAAGGCTGACGCTATTTTGGTCGGCGGCGGTATGGCTTATCCTTTCCTCAAAGTACGTGGCATGGAAATCGGTCGTTCCCTTTGCGATGGTGATTTATCTGTTCCTAAGTCTATTTTGGATAAGGCTGAAGGCACCAAGACCAAGATCGTTCTTCCCGTTGACGTAGTCGTCGTAGACGAAATTGCCGAAAATGCTCCTCACGCCAATGTTGATGTGACCGCTATTCCCGCTGACAAGATGGGCGTAGATATCGGCGCTAAGACGATTGAAAACTTCAAAGAGATCATTAGCAAAGCCAAAACGATCTTCTGGAACGGCCCCGTTGGTGTCTTTGAGAAGAAACCTTTCGACTTCGGTACTCGTCAAATTGCCGAAGCTGTGGCCGCTTCTGGCGCTCGCAGTGTAGTCGGTGGCGGAGACTCCGTAGCTGCTCTTACTCAGGCTGGTTTGGCCTCCAAGATTACCCACGTCTCTACTGGCGGCGGTGCTTCTTTGGAATTTGTTGAGGGACGTCAGCTTCCCGGCGTGGTAGCCCTTTACAAGTAAGGTTATATCTTTAGTCCTTTTGATAGCTTGACCGTTTGCTTCGGTCTTGCTATCATTTTTTAGATTTTGGAGGTTTTATGCGCGTTCCGCTTTTAGCAGCTAACTGGAAAATGAATATGGCTCGTAAAGATGCCAACGATTTAGTTAATGAGCTTATGGCTCAGGTAAGTGATGTCAAGGATCGCGATATCGCTATTTGTCCTCCTTTCCACCTTTTAGCCGATATTGAAAAATTAGTTGAAGGACGCAAAAACGTCTATTTAGGAGCTCAGGATCTTTATTGGAAAGATTCCGGTGCTTTTACCGGTGAAGTTTCTGCTCCCATGCTCTTGGATGTCGGCTGTCGTATGGTCATTGTTGGCCACTCAGAGCGCAGAGCTATGTTCGGTGAAACTGATCAGACTTGTGCTGCTAAAGTCGCTGCTGCAGTTTCTCACAACCTTATTCCTATTCTTTGTGTAGGTGAAAGCTTAGCTCAGCGTGAAGAAGATAAGACTGCCGAGGTAGTCACCGGCCAGTTGCGCGGTGCTCTCAAAGGTTTGGAAATAAAAGACGGCAGTCAGTTAGTTATCGCTTATGAGCCTATTTGGGCTATTGGCACGGGCAAAACTGATACTCCTGAAGGAGCTAACGAGATTATGATCTTGTTACGCAAAACCTTGGCCGAAATTTTTGGACAGGAAATCGCTGACAAGGTTCGCTTGCTTTATGGCGGCAGCGTAAAACCTAACAACGTGGCTGGTTTTATGGCTTGCAGTGATATCGATGGAGCTTTAGTCGGTGGAGCCAGCCTCAAAGCTGACAGCTTTGCCCAGATTGTTCGCTATTAGTTCTTACTTTTGGATTAGGAATTGGAATAATGTATTTAGACGTCTGTTTGAGCATTTGGTCTTTCTTGGGCCAAGCTGTGCCTGGAGGAGCCGCCGCTGCTACCGCTGCCGCCGCTCCTGATGCTGCTGCTTCTGCTCCTGCTGTTATGAAGCTGAATGTTGTGCAGTATATATTGATGTTTTGCTATTTGATGGTTTGCCTTTGCTTAACTGGTATTGTTATGAGCCAAGAGCAAAAACAGGGCGGCTTACAAGGTATGCTGGGCGGTGGAAGTTCTGCTGTCGACCACAAATATCAGGGCAAAAAGAGCTTTGAGGAAAACTTAAAGACTGCTGGCAATTATTTTGCCATTGCTTTTGTTGTTCTCTCTATTCTCGTTTCTTACGTTTTGCAGCAGCACTAATAGACGTCTAGCTCTAGACTTTCTTTTTATTTAGCGTATTTTTAGGCTAATATTTTGAAAGGCTGCAGAATTGAGATAGCTCCGGCTTGTTTTAGAGTCGGGGCTATTTGTGTTTTAAATTGAAGGTGATTTTTGGCAACAAATAAAGCAAAAATCTAAGAAATCTAAAAATGACAATTCGCTTCAGACTATATGAAATAAAGTAAAAAAAAGAGGCAACCCTGTTTAAGATTGCCTCTTTTTTTTTTAAGACGGCAGCCTAAGCTGCCTTAGCGGTTAGGCTATTACTTACCAAGCAAGAACTCGATGTTCTCTTGAGGATCGATAACGCCTTTACCTTGCTCGAATTTGCTTACGCCTTCGAGAGCATCAGCATTCTTCATCATGATCTCTTTGACCTGATCGGGGCTGATGTTGGGTTTTACCTGGTGCATGAGCACGTCTACGCCGGCGGCGAAAGGAGTGGCCATGGAGGTACCAGACATAGTTACATAACCTTTACCCTTGTGGGAAGCAGCGGTGATGTCTACGCCAGGAGCTAAGATGTCGGGTTTCTCGAGCTTGTCGATGCGGCTGGGACCACGGCTGGAGAAGTAAGCCAAATCGTCGTCGGAACGATCTTCGGTGCCCTTGTCGTCCAAAGCGCCTACGGTGATGGCGTGAGGAGCGTTACCGGGAGAACCGATGGTGCCGGAGCCGGGGCCTTCGTTACCGGCGGCTACTACGCAGCTGATACCAGCAGCGTGAGCGGCTTCAACAGCTTGTACTACGGGGTCATCTTTGTAGCTCTGGGAAACGTAGCCGCCCAAAGACATGCTGATGACGTCGATGTCTAATTTATCTTTGTTCTCAACAGCCCATTGTACGCCTTTGATAACGTTGGAGAGAGAACCGGAACCGTTGCGGTCCAAAACTTTTACGCCGACGATATTGGCTTCGGGAGCTACGCCGGTGTATTTGCCCTTGGAGGTCTTACCGCTACCGGCGCAGATACCGGTGCAGTGAGTGCCGTGGCCCTGATCGTCATAGGGCTCGGTGCGGCCGTTGACCATATCTTTGAAGCCAACGATACGACCTTCGAAGTCGGGGTGCTGAGCAATACCGGTGTCGATAACGCATACGGTTACGCCCTTACCGGTGATACCCTGATCGTGGAGTTTGTCTACGCCTAAAGTGACGTTGGCATTATCCATCAAAGGACGGAAAGTGTCCTCGAGCTCCACCATCTCGTTTTTAGGAATGCCAATCTGGGCATCCATGAAAATTCTGTTGCCTTCTTCGTTGGCTTTAGCCAAGTTGGGAAGAAGGGTACCGTCGGCGGAAGGGTTGACGGTTACAGCAAAGCCGTTTACCAAAGGAAGCTCGGCGGTTACTTGGTTCTCGGGGTTCTGAGCGAGAATAGAAGCGCGCATCTCTTCCAACTTAGCTTTGTCGCTGTTGGTGATGATTAAGTTGACAGGACCGTTGTTAGAGGAAGCGACGAAGGTTTCTTCGGGCTGCTTCTCAACGGGGGCCTGGGTAGGAGCGGACTTCGCACTGGTGTAAATCTGCGAAGTAGGAGCGCTCATAGTTGGACGAATTTCCATTAGTGAAACTCCTTTCAGTAGCGGGAGAACTAATGAGATTGATTCTCAGTAGTAATCTTTTACAAAACAACTTCCTAATCATATTATCATTAGATAGACGTCAATTCTTATTTAAAATGTGAACATTATGTCAACAAAAGTATGATTGTGCTTACAATTTACGTTTATCTCCACCTTTTGCTTAATTAAATGTGCGGAATGATTACCATGAACTCTTTACATTGGTAGTCAAAAAAAGCTCGGCTTGGTCGTAGTTTTTGAGCTGGCCTAGATGGCCTCAGGGAAGGAAAGACCGTTCTTTTTGTACAATGTTGCGCGGGTTATGAATAGCGTATCGACAACAGAATCAAATAGTAATCGACTTCTTTCGGTAACAGAGTTCGCAGCCGCTATAGGAAAAACCGAGCGCCAAGTCTATCGTTACGTAAGTCAGGGGCGAGTGGCCTCTCAAGAGGGCGTAGGTAGAGGTGGAGTACGTATTCCCGAAAGTGAAGTTGCCAAATTTTTAGACGGAAATAACAATAGCACTTCTGGAGCTTGGACGCGTGTACGTGGGGCTAGGCGCAGTAGGGAAGACTATTTTGAAGACAATCTGGAAAGTATGTCTTTGGGTAGAGATGAGTTAGCCAAAGAAAGCGAAAATGAGGCTAAAAATGTTGCGGAAGACAAGCCTTCGGCAGCTTCTTTTGAGTATATAGAAGCTTCTGAGGAACCTGAAGATGATGCTTCTGGAGAAGAAACTCAAAATGCCGAACCTGCTCCCGAGCCCAATTTCCCTACCAGTGTACCTTTAGAGCGTCATGAAGCAGCTGTTATGCGTCTTGGCTATATGCAAAGCCAACTGGAACAAGTACAGCGCCTTTTAACTGATGGTACTCAGAAGGATAAAGAAAAAGACGAAAAGCTTCAGGCTATGGTTAAAGATTTAGATGAAGCTCAACGTGAAATTTTGCGTTTGGGAGCTAAAATTGAAGTAGCCAATGAGAGTAAGAAAGAAGCCGAAATGAGGGCTAACCAGCTGGCTGTTAGGTTGGAGGATGCTGAGCGCAGAGCCAATTTGCCTTGGTGGAAACGCATCTTTATTTGATAATAAATTGCAAAAAAATGAAGGTTATGTGCGCAAGTGCTTAAATAGTTAGAGTGTGGGGGAAGAGATAAAGCCGTAGGCTTTTATGCTTTAAGGAGGTGTGGTAGATAATATGGGTAGAGAATTCTATATTTGTCGTGAGTGCGGAGCTATTGTTGGAGCCATGGAGCCAATTAAGGCTGAATTAGTATGTAATGGTCATCCTATGGAGCGCCTTGAAGCTGGTTCTGTAGACGCTTCTAAAGAAAAGCACGTTCCGGCTGTTACAATTAAAGGCAACCGTGTAGAAGTCCAAGTTGGCAGCGTATTGCATCCTTCTATTCCTACGCATTACATTCCCTGGGTCTACTTGGAAACAGAAAAAGGCGGCCAGCGCAAGACTATAAAACCCGGCGAAGAGCCTAAAGTCGTTTTTGAATTGGTAGACGACAAGCCTGTGCGTGTTTATGCTTATTGTAACTTGCACGGTTTGTGGGTGGCTGATATCTAGCTTCTTGCAAAATATCTTTTGACAGCCTTTGAAGTTATCAAAACTGTTTTAGCTTATCAATAGAAAAAGACCATCCTTTTGTGGATGGTCTTTTTTTATTGATAATTTTTTTTCTACACTGACTAGAGCATAGCCACTTTACTGGAAAGCTTGGCAGCAGCTCTCTCTTTATACTGGGGTAAGTATTCTTTCAGGACTTCGCTGTTAGGATACTTGGCAGCCAGTTTGTCATAAATTTGGATGGCTTGTGTGGCCTTATTTTGAGCGTCGCAAAGGCTATACTCGATGTGGGCCAAAGCTGTAGTCACTACAAAAGAGTTGGGATATTTGGCAATAAACTCTTGCATAGTTTGGGGAACGCGTTTGACGTCGAGAGCTTTTTCGCTCATGTAGCCGTCCAAGTCTTTGGGGTTGCGCTTTTCGTAGGCAGCCTTAAGATCAATTTCCAAAAGCACTAAATGCTGCCAAGCTTGGCGATCTGAAGGATCTACTTTCGCTACTACCGCACTGTCGCCGAAGGTCTTCTCATTTTCTATGTAAAGAGGCTGCTCCAGAACTTCGCTCTTATAACGAGCAAAAGTCATAGCTTTTACCAAGTCGTGGGTGGCCAAATCTTCTTGGATGTATTTGTCACTTTCGTCTTTATCTACGATAACGAGGTGGCCTTGCTTTACTTTTTGGGCTAAGTCTTTAGAGAAGAGGGCTGTCACATCCCTTTTGCCAACAAATGAGCCCGTGTTCGTATCGGAACCGAAGAACATGTTGACAACCCACAGCAATACTGCAAAAACTACTATAATTTTAACAAATTTTACCATAGCTCTCTCTCTTAGGCAGCATCACGCCGCATCTTGCATCTATCTGAATCGCGTTTTCGAGGGAAGCCATTTAGCTAAAGATCCTTGTCTTAACCTATGGCAAAAAACGCTACAACGTAAGATTATACTAATTTACGTATTATCCCACTAAAAATTTAATAATCTAGGGTTAATACTAAGTTTTGTAAGGGGCTAATTCTTCCTTTTTGCTTAATTGAATCTTAAAATCGGCATAAAGCAAGAGCGCTCGCCTCTTTTTTGGGGAGGAAGAGCGCTCTTAGATGTCAGAAATAATTCGAAATTTCGAACTATTTATTCGCCAGCTTCCAAATTGATTGTTTTACTGTAAGAGTAGATATGGCTCTTTTCAGTAAAGTCGATATTCCAGTTCCAGTGAGTGGTAAACAAGAACTGAACGGGATATGAGCTTTCTGCCAAGGTACCGGGAAGAGCTACCAAACCGAAAGGATCAGCAATCTTTTCCAAGAGATCAACATCAGATTTGTTGACAAGCTTTTTGCTCTTAGCATCGTAGCGGCAGAAACTAAGCGTGCCTCGCAAATCTTTGACATTGTAACTGGTGCTAGTTCCGGTAGTTAAATAGGCAATATCTAAATAACGTTTGTCACTCTGATCCAAAGGATTGGTAAAGGTAACGTTAACTGGGTATTGCAACTCATCGAGGATAAGGGTGTACTCACCGTCGTTGTTGCGTAAGTTTTGCAAACTGTCAGCATACTTTGTGCTATCAAATTTGTAAATCCAAAGGGCGCCTTTATCGTAAGCAGAGCTGGCTTTGCCATATTTATCTAAAGCAAAACCGCTGGCAATAGTCAGATACTGGCTTTCTTCTCCTTCATTATCAGCTACACCAGAAGCCCAGGCAAAATCATAGGGATTTTGTAAATCAAGGTGTGCATTTTCAGGCTGAATGTAGTTCACATATTTAGGCACGTTGGCTAAGGGGTACTTGCTATCGCCTTTGAAATCAGTCAAGCTGTCATTGTTGGCAAAGAAGTAAACTCTACTGTTACCTTGGCAAGTTACGGTTACCCAGGGGCCCTCGTTGGCTTTTATTACGGCGGGGTAGTTCAAGGTCAAGTCAGTAAAGACATTACCGCAATTAGCAACGTTGCCACTCAGTTTGTCTGTTGGCTTGCCATTATTAAAGATTTTTTCGTCAAAAGCGATAAACTTAACTGTGCCTGTATCTGAATAATCGGTGTAGAAGAGGGTGTTGATAGCATCTTCTTCGCGATTGAAACTGCTGCTGCCAAATGAACAAGTCAGAGGACAAGTCGCTTTTAAACTAGTTCCACAGTCAAATACGTTGACGGCTCTAGCTTCTTTCCAACCTTCTGCGCGAGCACCAAGATCCATCAAATAGACGGCTTTGGTGGTGCCCAAATCGGTGACGGCTAAATAGAGACGATCGTCAGTTCTGTCCTCTACGGTGCCCATGCTGTCAATAATACCAGTGATATAGTAGGGGTTGGCTAAATCACCTTTGGTATAACCGCCGTTAGCATTGCGAATATTTATAGTAACTTCCTGAGGATCGGCCTCTTTGTCGGTGGTGCTATATTTCAAAAGTCTATATTTGCACTGTTGATCGCTCATGCCCGTAGCGCCGACAGTGAAGCCTTGAACAGTGTAAACATTGTTGCTGTCGTCTACATATTGATAAACAGGATTGCGAAGATCTTTGTTATTGACGACATCGTAAGCTACGTTGTCTGGCTCGTCGGGAGTAGGAGGAACCGGAGTAGAGGTTCCAGTGGGAGTGGAGCTAGTACCGGTGGGGAAGGGTTCCAGCACGCCCATACCGCTGCCTGTGCCTCCGCAACCGATTACTGAGAGAGATACCGCTGATAGAACTGAAAAGATGGCAATGCCTAATCCGTGCCTCACCATTTACCTCCTGGCAATAGATACTGCTAAAATTTTATATTATTAAATGTTCCCGCAAGCTAAATTGCCAGGGAACCTTCGTGCTAAAAATGGCGAATCTTACCACGTGTCGAGTGAAAAGTTAAAATTTGCTATAACCATATGATCGCATGGCCAAAACAAAACGAGCCCGGCCTAAACTCAGATACCTAAGTGGCCGGGCTGTATTTGCTAAAAAGCAAAAGATAGTCTCGCCTTAACAAATGAAGTTTCCCCAACCTCTAGGGAAAAAGGGGAAACTTCATTGTCTTATTTATCGCAAAACTATTTCTCAGCAGCAGCCTTAGCTTCGGCAATTACTTGCTCGGCTACCATAGGCGGGGTCTCTTCGTAGTGGTCAAATTCCATAATGAAGGAGCCGCGACCCTGGGTGATACTGCGTAAGTCGATAGCGTAGCGCTGCATTTCGGCCAAAGGAACCTGGGCCTTAATGCATTGCAAACCGTTACCAATAGGATCCATACCGCTGATACGACCGCGCTTGGAGTTGAGGTCGCCAATTACGTCGCCCATATAGGAATCGGGAACGGTAACTTCAACATTGACGATAGGCTCTAAGATGACGGGCTTAGCTTTAGGAGCGCCGTTCTTGAAAGCTTGCATACCGGCAATTTGGAAGGCCATATCGGAAGAGTCTACTTCGTGCATCTTACCGTCGTAGAGGCGAACTTTTACGTCAACTACGGGGTTGCCAGCCAAAATACCGCTTTCCATAGCTTTGCGTACGCCTTTTTCTACAGCGGGGATGTAGTTCTTGGAAACTACGCCGCCGACGATGTTGTCTTCAAAGACGAAACCGCTGCCGGAAGGAAGACCGCTAATTTCAATGGCTACCTGACCGAACTGGCCGCGACCACCAGCTTGCTTCTTGTGGCGGTATTCTTCGGAAACTTTACCTTTGAGGGTCTCACGATAAGGAATCTTGCGGGCGTAAAGCTCTACGTCCACACCCATTCTCTTGAGGCGCTCTACGCAAAGGTCGAGCTGAACATCACCGATACCGGTGATAATGCTCTGGTGAGTCTCTTCCACGCGCTCGAGTTCGAGGGTAGGATCTTCTTGGAGCAAGCGCTGCAAGTTAGCGGAAAGCTTATCTTCGTCAGCCTTGGACTTGGCTCTGATGGCTCTGGAGAAGAAAGGACGAGGCAAATCTAATCCAGGAAGAGTGACTTTGCGAGAAGCGTCGCAAAGGGTGTCGCCGGTAGCGGAAGCACCTAAACGACCTACGGCCACGATATCACCAGCGGGAGCTTCGGAGATTTTCTCTTGGCTCTTACCGCGAATGGAGAGCAAGTTGCCGATCTTTTCGTCGATACCGCGAGCTAAGTTATGCAAGGTGGTATCGGGACGTAAAGTACCGGCGAAGACGCGCATATAGGAAATCTTTCCTACGTAGGGGTCGGAGCTGGTTTTAAAGATGAGAGCTACGGCGGGAGCCTTGGAATCGGCAGCAATTTCTACATCGTTGCCATCGGCATCTTTAGCCACAGAAACGGCAGTGGGAGCGGGAGCGTAATTGACAACGGCGTCGGCTAATAAGCTAATGCCTTTGAGAGTTACGGAAGAACCGCACAGAGCGGGAACTACGGAACCGTTAGCAATTAAGATCTTGAGACCGGTTTTAATCTCTTCGGTAGAGAGTTCCATGGCCTCAAAGAATTTTTCGGTGAGCTCGTCGGTAGCTTCAGCAGCGGCCTCTACGAGTTGCTCACGATGTTCTTCTACTTCGTCAGCCATGTCGGCGGGAATTTCAATTTCGGTGGGTACGCCCTTAGCGTCAAAAGAGTAGGCTTTCTGATCGATTAAGTCTACTACACCGCTGAAATTCTCAGCAGCGCCGATAGGAAGCTGGATAGGTACTACGCGAGCGCCCTTGAGCTTCTCTTTGGCTTCATCCATTAAGTGATGGAAGTTGGCATTCTCTTTGTCCATCTTGTTGACGAACATGATGCGAGCTTTGGAGCGAGCTTCACAAGAATCCCAAATTTTTTCCATACCGACTTCGGTGCCGGAGTTGGCAGCAGCTACCAAAATGGCGCAGTCGACAACTCTGAGGGCGCCGAGACTCTCAGACACGAAGTCAAAGAATCCTGGGGTGTCGATAATGTTTACTTTATTTTCTTTCCACTCGATAGGAACTACGGCGGAAAATACACTCATAGCGCGTTTGATTTCGTCGGGATCAAAGTCGGCGACAGTGTTGCCATTTTCGACTTTACCGAGTCTGTCAATAACGCCGGAGCAATAAAGCAAAGCTTCGGCTAAAGAAGTTTTGCCGGCTCCCTGGTGGCCGAACAAGCCAATATTGCGAATCTTTTCTGTGGAATAAATGTTCACTAGCGGTCCCTCCGTACCGGGCGGGTTTTAATAATTATTCTGCTGTAGCAGGGGTTTCTTCGGCAGCAGTCTCTACAGCGGCTTCTGCGGGTTTGTTTTTGGGCTGATAACCTTCACGGTACTCAATGGGAATATACTTGCCTTCTTTAACGGCAACTTCTCTGAGCCATCTGGCGCCGCCAATGCGGACCCAATCCTGACCTTCAATAGGAGCGCCGGATTTGCGGCATTTAGCTGGGGCGTTCTTTTTCGGCTTAGCAACAGACATTTTAAATTAATACCTCCGTATTATAGGCGCCAACACCGCAACTTCATGCCTAGAAAGTCGGTGGGCGCAGAAACTTACAATGAGACGATATTATTACACAAATTCAGTGAATTTTCAAAATTCCGTAAGCTTTTCTTTTAGCTCGCCTTTTATCCTTCTTAAAAGAGTACTTAATTTTACATCAAATAGAAGTCGAGAGTTAGATCGATATATAATCTGGGCTATTCAGCACAGTAAGCTATGGCTTCAACTTCTACCCTTACTCCCTTGGGCAGAGCGGCGGACTGAATAGCTGAACGAGCTGGGGCATTCTCTGTGAAGAAATGGGCGTAAACTTGGTTGAATTCTGCAAAATCAGCCATGTCGCTCAAAAAACAAGTTGTTTTCAGCACACAATTTAGGTTACTACCGGCTGCTTCCAAGACTTTTTGTAAATTTTTAAGAACTTGTTCGGTTTGCTCAGCGGTTGTGTCACCAACGATGGTTTCGCTTTCCGGATGCAAAGGAATTTGCCCTGAGCAAAAGATCAAAGAGCCTAAGCGCACGGCTTGAGAATAGGGGCCAATAGCTTGAGGGGCCTTTTCGGTAGCAATAATTTCATGTTTGATAGTGCTCATTAGCTAAATGTCTTTCTCCTTAAGTATGTATACTTGGCCGCTGATTTTCCATAATTGGCAAGTGATACCTTTTAGGCTTGTAGACAGCCACCGAAGGAAGAAAAACATGGCTCGGGGGAAGCCGGAGCCAAACTGTAGAAAATTGGTGGCAATTTTTTACTATGTTGAGAGCGCTCCATGGAATGTCTGCTTTCTGAAACAAATTGGCCTTGCTTAAAATCTGCTTGCAAAATTGCCGCCCTAGCCTTCATTATAAGTTTAATTGTCTATCTTGTGACCTTGGCTCCGGCCATTCCGCCTGGCTTTGACAGTGCGGAATTGATTAGTGCTTGCGCTGTCGGTGGCATTGCTCATCCGCCTGGCTATCCGCTTTATACCATGTTAGGTTGGTTGCTTTGCTCGTTAAAGTTGGCCGCCCCGGCTCTTACTATGAATGCCTTTTCGGCTTTATGCTCAGCTGCAGCGTGTGCTTGTTTAGCTTTCGGCTTATATCTTACGCTCAATTCTGCTTGGGGAGCTTTGGTTGGCACTTTTTGTTTCGCTTTTGCTTTGAGCCCTTGGCGCATGGCGGTGGGAGCTGAAGTTTTTTCTTTGCACCTATTCTTTATTAGCTTGTTAGCGGCTTTGGCTGTAGTTTACAAAAAAATATCAGCTTGGCGCCCCTACACGTTGTGGGTCTTAAGTCTAGTTTTGGGACTTTCTTTCAGCCATCATCATACGACGGCGCTTTTTTTACCTGGATTAGCTATATTCTTATATCTAGGCAACCAAAGCTGTAGTTCGGTGTTTTCTGCAAGAAAATTATCCAAGCCGAAAGCCGAAAAAAGTGTGGGGCCAAGCCGCTGCGTTGTGATAAGCGTTGCTTGTTTGTGCTTTGTACTAGGATTGTTGCCTTACCTTTGGCTTATAGTTAGAGCTCGATTTTTAGCGGCTCATAGTGATCCTTTTGTGGCTTTCAACTGGGGCAATCCCTCTACTTGGAAGAATTTTTTCTGGGTAGTGATGCGCAGCGGCTACGGTAGCTTGCAACTGAGCACTAAAGGAGATAGCGCTTCCGGGGCGGCCTCATTAGTATATTGGCTGTTATCTCTGTTTTTTAAACAATTTAAGCTTTTAGCTGCAAGTTTGGGGCTATGGGGAATAATTGTGGCTTGGAGGAAGCAACGGGCAGAATTTTGGCTTTGGATTTGCCTTTTAGTTTTTGCTGGCCCAGTTTGGGCTGTATATGCTGCTCAGCCCAACGCGGAAGGCTATCAGGAAATGATGGAGCGCTTTTTCTGCTCTTCATATTTGGCTTTTGGAGCTTTTATTGGCTTTGGAACGGCAACTTTAGCTAATTCAGTTGCAGTTGGGCAAGGTAACAAATTAAAGAAATGGCTGATTGTGACGATTTCGGTAGCTACTTTTCTTTGGCCTTTGGCTTCTAATTGGAATGGAGCTTCCGAACATGGTCAATATTTAGTCAATAATACTTTGCTTTACATGGCTGCCTCTATACCAGATAAGGCTATTGTGGCCGCTCAAAATGATGCTATTTGTGGGGGCTTGATTTACGCTAAAGCGGTGCTGAAGCGTGATTTTATGGTTATTCCGGTAGGAGTTTGCCATTCGCAATGGTTTATAGATTCGCTGCCGCTTGCTTATGCTCAAACTCTTAAAGGGCAAGGACTAGCGGCTCTTTTAGATTCCGCTTGGCGCGAGGGTCGGGCTGTTTACTTTGACGACGAGCAAACAGCTGGCCAATGTGGATTAGAACATGCGCCTTTGCATCTTGTTGTGCGCCAAGGATTGCTCTTTCGTTATACGGATAGTGGAGAAAAAATATATACTTCAGAAGCCTGCTTTTGGCAATATCGCTATCAAGCACAACGTGAACTGGAGCAAGCGGCCAAACAGTACAATGTTGATTGGCGCGAAAAAAAAGCACGTCCATTCTGGCATAAATTTATGCTCAATAAATGGAAACGTGCTCGAGAAGCTTTGGATGAAAGAGGCAAGCTGAGCAAAATTGAAGACTTTTGCTTACGTGCTGAAGCTGCTAACGGAGATTAGTTGGAAGAATTAGACAGGCGGTGGCGAGCTTGCTCTAAAGATTCGACGTCGTCGATATTGTAAGCCGTTTCGGCGTAAGGGCTTACTATGCCACAACAAGGCAATTTCAATAATCTGGCGGCAGCTTCTTCGGCCATAGGAATGGTCAATTTGCCTATAAGTAAGTAAAAGAGTGTTTTTAAGCCTAAAATTCCCGCCAGTTTGAAGGGATTCTTGCGCCCGGCGGTTACTGCTGCCATAGCTTGTTGAATAGCTTCAGCAATGTCGGCTCTCAAGCAAGTCAAGCCACCACCACAGAAAGTGCCTTCTACCATTTTTACCCAAGTGTGGCGGACTTCTGGATATTTGGCTTGAGAAACGGCTTTATCCAAAAAACCATACCACAAAACGTTGTGCGGCTTGGCACTACACCTAGTTAGAAAATCGTCTACAGCTTCTGTGGTTAAAAAAGGTAAATCGCCAGCTACTAATAGCACTGGATCGTGGCTTGAGGGTAGAGCTTTGAGGCCGGAAAATAAAGATTGGATCAAGCTGGAACCAGCCGGAGCGACTTCATCAACGCCTTCCCACTCAGGGCCTAAGTCTTCTTTTTTTACTGGACTGACTAAAATGATTCGGCGAATATTGTGCGATCGGCGCAAAGCCTCCAGGGTATAGGCGCTCATTGGCTTATTGCCAATCATTATATGGCCCTTGCCAGGCACTGCTGGTTCTGAGGCTGGCAAATTTTTGAGACGACCGCCTGCCAAAAGAACAGCGTCGACAGGCATAGCAAATTTGCTTTCAGCTTCAGCAGAATTTTTAGCTATTATTGAATCACTCATTGCACACATCCTAAGCGAAGCGAGTTAAGTATACTCGTCCCAGTTTCTCTAAGCTATGCAACAACTCCGGCTGGGCCTGAACTTGTTGGTATATTTTTGGATTAAGCATGGCAAATACTGTGGAACCGCTGCCGCAAAGCTGAGCTGCTTGACATCCCCAAGTGAGTAAAGTCTCCCTTATAGAGGCAAGTTCTGGTCGCAGAGCTTGAGCGGCAGGGTAGAGATCGTTTTTCAATTCGTTAAGGAATTTTACTTGCCATAAGCTGGCCTCTGGGGTATAGCTAGTGGGTTGAGTTTCCAAAAGTTTGACTAAATTGGCTGAACTGCCTTGGGCAGGACGGCGTTTTTCATTAGGTAGTTGATCCCAAGCTTTGTAAACTTCGGGTGTGCTTAAACCGAAAGGCGGAATGAGTAAAAGAACGCCCCAATCCTTAAAAAGTTGGGGAATTGGCAATTTAGTAAGTTGCTCTCCTCGTCCTAGTCCACGGGCGGTATTTTCAACTAGGCCAAAAGCTACGTCTGCTCCCAATTTGCCAGCTTCTTCCAGCAATACTTCATGAGAAAGCTGCAAATTATAGAGAGCGTTTAGGCCTTTTAAAGCTGCTGCACAATCGGCGCTGCCGCCTCCTAAGCCACCGCCGGCCGGTATGTTTTTATGCAATACAAAGTGGCATGGCAGTTCTAGCCCGGTGAAATTTTGCAAAGCCCGATGGGCCTTTAATACCAAATTGTCCTGATCGGCACTTACGGTAAAACCACAACCTATTTCGTCAATTATTTCTAAATTAGTTTCTTGAGCTTTACGCAAAAAAAGCTGATCGGCTAGCTCCAAACTTTGGAAAATTGTATCTAGCTGATGATAACCGTTGGGCAAAGTGTCTAATAGCTCTAAAGTTAAATTTATCTTAGCCAGAGCTTTATAACTTAAAATTTTTTTGTTTTCCATAAAAAAAATACCTTAATTTGCGTTGATAACTTGATTGGTATTGTTTCTAAAGCAGCTTTGCTCAATGCGACAGAAATAAAAAAAATCCCCCACTGCCAGAATAGACCTGAATAGTGGGGGATAATGTCGAGGATTACTAAATATTTTTACTCTTGCGAAGCTTCGTCTTCATCCTTTTGAGCTTTTTCCATTGGGACTTTGAGAGCCAGCTTGTAGGCTAAGGGAGCTTTGAAAGTAGACAGTTGGGCTTTAGCCAGTTCTTCAAGCTGGGCGAACTTGTCTTTGTAGATCCAGGGTAAATTTATTTGTGTACGGCTATAAAACCATACTTCAGAGCCTTTAACTACTGTTTTACAAGTATAAGAGCCAACATCATTGCTTAAAGTTATATCTTCTGGCTGAGCTAATACTTTACTGTCTTGAGGGAGAATTACATGGTAGCTAACTTCGTCGATAAAGGGAGCATCAAAACGGACAGGATAGAGGCGGGAAGCACTATTAAGTCCGGCTTGCAACGATTGTCCTTGAGTTATAGGCAAAGGAGTTTCGAAACGATCTCTTTCGCGACTATAGCGAGCGTAGTTGGCAAATTGCACGGAAGTACCGACAGTTACCGGCGACTGAGTGTCCATTTCAGTAGGGAAGAAATTGGCATAGGGGATAGTTTGGAAGCAGAAATTGCTATTAAACTTACCGATAATCCAGTTGACCATTTCTTTGTGCTGAGCTTCAGTTAAGGCTTGAGCTTGTCCTTCAGCGGTACGCAGAATGTTGGCGCGGGGACCATTGTAAGTAATGTCAGCATTGAGCTGGCCTATACCGTTAGCTTCAATGCGCCCTTCCATGTTGTAAGAGCAAATGTTGTCTTCAGGAGCACCTACGGGAGCTGTTACCAGGCGGCCAGGCTTAGAACTGTGAGCTGAAGGAAGCTCAAGCATAGCCGAGCCTTGCCAACCTAAGTTGGGGGCATTGAGAGCAGAACCAGGTAAAGAAGGATCGATCCACCAGGTTTTGCCACCTGGATCAGAGACCTTGAGCAAAAACTGGCTGAAATAAGTAGGTATAGGAGGCAACTGGGCCATAGTCTTCAGATCTGAACTGGCAACCATATAGGCGTTGACTCTCAAACCGGCTCTTCTCAAGAGAGCACCAGTCAAATAAGCTGCGTCTTGGTAGGTGAGCAATTTCGAAGCAATAGTTTGTTTGAAATCTACTGAGCGCCAGATGTTCTGATCTTTGTCCAAAATAGAAAACTTGGACATATAACCAAGCACGTCTTGTATGCGTTCTTCGGCCGGCTTGCCCACAGAAGTAATGCGGCTACAAAGCATGCTTAAAGAAGCGTCGCTATCGGCAGTATTTTCATCCCAAATAGTGGCCGCCCATTTGCTCAGATCTTTCCAATCGGAAAAGCTGGTAGCAGCCACGTATTTGTAGTAATTGAAGGACGAAGGCATACTGACGTTGCTGGTAATGGCGTCGAAAGCTTCTTTAGTTTCCCAATAGTAAGTACGCATTCCCTTGCTTTCAGTTACTTTGGGTGAACGGAGATAAGGAACATTAGAAAAAGTATAGGCTTTTTCTTGGGAAGGTACACTTACCTTGTAGGTAGAGTGCAAAATGGGCAAATCATTTTGCAAATACGAACAAGCCCACCATTGCTTATCTTTTCTGGGAGCGTATTTAGTTTTGACAGAATATTCAATTACCGAGCCCACTTCAAGGTTGGGAAACTCTGCCACATAAATTTGACGATCTTTGTAAATGGGAGAGCCGTTAATGGCTGCTATAGTTTTGAAATTGTCCGCCGGTACTTCGGTTACTTGTCCTTGAGGGCTGATCGTACGAGCGTATTCAAATTCCACACTTTCAAAAGAAGCGTCAAAATTTCTGGGATAAAGGCGGAAAAGCTTAACACCTTCTCCATTGAGAAGCTTGATGGCGTTATGCTCGGTAGCTTCGGCAGAATAATCTTCGTTGAGACGGTAGGTAAGATCGTCTTCCAAAATAATGGCGCAGGCATTAGGATATTCTTTTAATCCGGGAGAATTAAAGAAACGACTATCTGGCTTGGAAGGCGAATCGGCAGCTTGCACGCTTAAGGGAAGCGTGGCCAATATAAGTGCGGCTACGTACAAAAAGTTTTTGAGCTTTCTGCTTAAAAGCTGCGGCCTAAAATTAAACTTCATAAATAAAATCCTCGACAAACTAAAACAGACACACTGCCGGTATTTAATCCCAACAGGCGCCTATTGTTTTGTGCATCTTCCCTTTTTCCGAGAAAATATAGCTTATTTGCCTTTTTTCTTATCGCCTTTGGTATCGTCCGACTTACTGAGTGAAACGCCATCGCTATTTTTTTTGGATTTAGGAAGAGAAATTACTTCTTCTTCTAAACCGGCTGCTTGGGTTACGTCAGCGTCGGTCGCTCCTTGCAAATTGGCCAAAACCGTTAACAATATGGCAGTTTTCTCCAAATTTTCTTCTATGGCGTGCAAACGAATGAGAATAATTACGGGAACGGTTACACCGATAATTACCAGTGCAATGGCACATAGTAACAGCGCGGTGCTAATAGTTGTAGACATGCTTTGATCCTCCCTGTTGGATGTGGCCGCCGACTAAGCGAGTAAAATTATGCCAAACATAAAATATATGCTGATATGACATACGCTATGTTGCAAAGTGCAAAAAAACACAAGCCCATTCACACTTTTTGCCACGTAGGCTATGAACGGATATTTTCTTCCATTGCGTGAACTTACCTTCACCCTATTTTTCAGCTTTGACTAGTCAAGTCCAAAATTATGTGTAAATTCTTTAAGGTATAATGCTACGAGGGTACTTAAGCCTCTCGATTATCTGTCAACGTGGATGGATAGGACTGTCAAGGATGCTGTAGCGAGGTGTTAGCCGACGCCTTGACTGTACCAGACAGATGTGTTAGTGCATGCTAGCTAAAAATCCACGTCGACACGCTATAATTGGTTATCCTTTTGAAAGGCCCGGAACCATTTTAGATCCTCTAAATGATAAATAAGCTAATCGTAAAATACCGAGAAGCGGCCAGCCCTCTGCTGTTGCGCGAACTAAGACTTGTTTTGGCTCAAGGTAAATTGTGCTTTTGGGAAGCTGCTTTGCCGATCTTTTGGCTACTTTATCTTGTTTGGAACTTTTATTTAGTTTTAGAAGGCCGTTACATTCCGATTATTTCTTGCTCGCGTATGTTGTGTTGGCTGATTGCTATTTTTATTGTTTGCCAATACTGGGGGCTGGCTCCGCGTTTAGCTTTTTCTGTGTACTCAGATCGTTGCTATGGTATATACAAAATGCTCAGCATTACCCCTAGAGGCTGTTATAAAAGTTTAGCTTTTAAATTGTTGGCTTTTTCAGCCCTTTACTTGATCGAGTGGCTGCTGCTTTCTTTTAGCAGTATGGTATTTTGCTTACTGCTTCCCGGACTTAACGCTGAAATTGTGCTGGCCGCCTCTGTGTATAGTTTGCTTTCCTTAATAACGGCTACTTTTTTAGGCGCTTGGTGGGGCATGTCTTTTCAAAACGCTCCTAATAAGTGCGCTGCTTCATTGCGCAAGTTGCTGCTTATAGCTTTGGTCGGAGCTTATTGTTTGCATAACTTTTTCCATTTTAGCCAAGTAGAAACTGTTTTGGTGCTGAGCGGTTTATTGCTCATTCTTTGGAATAGAACTGTACGTATCTTATTTAGTGAATTTTCTGTAACTTTAGCCTTATTGTTGATAGGCTTCTCTTTCATACCTACAATTGCCCACTCCGACTATCCTCTTGAAGATTGTCTCAATCCTATTCGCGTGAGTTTTGCTGGTATGTATGCTCTTGATAGAGAAGCTTTGCAAAGTGACAATTGGGCTTCAAACAGCGCTTATTTTGTCTTGCGTGAGCACTTAGTTGGCAATCAAGAATCTCCCTATTTGAGCCAATTACTCCATCTTTATAATGGAGCTTCTCAGGTAAGCCAAGAACAAATTTATGCCCAAGTGCGTGGAGAAGCGGAAATTTATTTGCTTCGAAGTTGTGTTGTCAGTTCTATCGTGGCTTTTGTTTTAGCTGCTAGTACTTGTTTTATGCTTTCGTTGCGTTTACGTCTTGGTTGGGAAAACTAAAAATTTAGCAACTTTATTTCCAGTTTGTTTATTTTGTAGAATTTGTGTATATTTATAGGCGGTCGCGGCGCCGACCCGATAGGGGACTTGATTGTGGTCGGGATAAGAGGCCATGGCAAAAAAGTCCTTTTGAAAATTGCGCCGAGCTAGGCAAGGCTTGTTGTTGAAGCTTTGCCGTAATATGGAGTTATTTATGGCCAGACAAGTTTATGCGGGTATGGATGCCCAGGAAAAGGAAAACGATCCCCTTTATAAGAGACGTCACTCTTTGTCCCATATTTTGGCAGAGGCGGTGCAGCGTCTTTACCCCGATACTAAGTTAGGTTTCGGCCCGCCCGTAGATAATGGCTTCTACTATGATTTCCAATTTTCAACGCCCATTGATGCGGATAAGCTTCCGGAAATTGAAGCTGAAATGCGCCGCATTATCGCCGAGAAACAAGCTTTCACCCATTACGATCTTCCTCTTGAAGAAGCTGTAAAGCGCTTGGAAGAAAAAGGAGAAGTTCTCAAGGCCGAGTATGTGCGTGATCTTGCCAGCGAGGGCAAAGATATTCATTTCTATCAAAATGGTGAGTTTACTGATCTTTGTGCCGGCCCTCATGTAGGCAATACTTCAGAAATTCCCAGCGATTGTTTCGCTCTCGACTCGGTAGCCGGAGCTTATTGGCGCGGCGATCAGTCTCGTGAAATGCTGACCCGTATCTACGGTTTAGCTTTCAATAACAAAAAAGAGCTCAAAGAGTTCTTGCGCTTGCGTGAAGAGGCTCGCAAATACGACCACCGTAAGCTCAGCAAAGAGTTAGAGTTCTACACTATGAATGAAATGGTCGGTTTGGGCTTGCCCCTTTGGTTGCCCAACGGTACCGTTTTGCGTGAAGAGCTAGAAAAATTCGCTAAAGAAACTGAACAGCGTGGTGGTTACTTACGCGTAGCTACTCCTTGCATCACCAACGAGCAGCTTTTCTATACTTCTGGTCACCTTCCTTATTACAAGGACAGTATGTTCCCGCCTATGCAAATAGACGACGGCCAGAACTATTATCTTAAGCCCATGAACTGCCCGTTCCATCATATGATCTATAGCAGTCGTCCTCGTTCTTACCGCGAGTTGCCTCTGCGTTTGGCTGAGTACGGACAGTGCTATCGCTACGAAGCTTCCGGTACGTTAGCTGGACTTTTACGCGTGCGTGGTATGTGCATGAACGACGCTCACATCTATTGCAGTCCTGAGCAATTAGCTGCTGAGTTCAGGGCCGTTTTGGACATGCACCGCTTCTATTATGACAAGTTCCGCATTGAAGGATACTGGATGCGCTTGTCTATGCATGATCCTAAGAATACCAAGAAGTACGTAGACAATCCTGAAGCTTGGGCTCATTCTGAAGATGCCATTCGTCAAGTGGTTAAGGAAATGGGCGTACAATACGAAGAAGTCCCCGGTGAAGCCGCTTTCTATGGCCCTAAAGTAGACTTCCAGATTCGTAACGTTGTCGGACGTGAAGAGACCGCTTCCACCAACCAGCTCGACTTTGCTGTACCTCCTCGCTTCAACTTAGTCTACACCGGGAAGGATGGCGAATACCATACTCCTTATTGCATCCACCGTGCTCCTTTGGGCACTCACGAGCGCTTCTTGGCTTTCTTAATGGAACACTTCAAAGGCGCTTTCCCCACTTGGATGTCTCCCACTCAAGTTATGGTAGTACCTGTATCTGTCGAAAAGTTTGGCGATTACGCCGAAAAGATCGCCGCTTCTCTGCGTAACGATCTTTACAGGGCTCAGGCCAACTTGGACGGCGATAGTTTCAACAAGAAGATTCGCGCTGCTGTTACTTCCAAGATTCCTAATATTTTGGTTGTCGGCGCTTCTGAAATGGAAAATGAAACTGTCACTTGGCGTCGCTATTGCGTAAAAGAGCAGCGCACCTTGAAGTTCGCTCAATTCCGCAGCATTTTGGGCAAGATGTGCCACGAACGCATCATGGATAACTTTGCTGATGTGGTTTTGCCTGAAGAATAGGCTCTTCGTGCTCTTTCTATTCAGCTGCTGTTGGCTAGTTGTGTAGAATAGCTGAAGCTAAAAAAAGAAGCTTTCCTTAGGGAAGGCTTCTTTTTTTATTATCTGGAGACGTACACTTCTATGCAAAAAGTGAATTTTCGCTAATAATTAACGACCTACGACCAGTACATAAATAGCTACTTGGCAATTCCAGAGGGCGTGGGCTATGACGGAGGGCCATAAGCTGCCTGTATAATGGCGAATTGCGCAAAATACCATTCCCAATCCAGCTAGAACTAAAAGGCCTTGAGGATCGCCATGCACCGACGAAAACATAAGTGAACTTATAAATGCTGCACCTATAACAGTAGCCGTTTTGCTAAGTCCGGAAAAAAGTAAGCCGCGATAGATGATCTCTTCATAAAGTGGGCCGCTAACAACTAAGAAGAAGAGCAGCCAAAAGATTGGCTCCGGAGCTTCTAACAAGAAGGCCAACACTATGTTATTCGATTGTACTGGGGAGTGAATAAAAAGCGAAGTAAGTAAAGACATAAGGGCGGCTGTAAGGCCAGCTAGAGCAAAAGCTGCGCAGCCGTAGGCTATATAGGCAGCTTTAAATTCATGCAAACGCAGCGCTCTAAATAAAAATATGGCCGATTTTTTTATCCCTTGCCAACGGGAAAGAGCAGAGAGTTCAACCTCATCTGGTTCACATACATATTTGATTGTCAACGCTAAAATGGCGATGGATACAATATAAACAAGCATCTGCGAGGAGAACAAAATGACGGGAATATAATGCTTGTCTGTGCCGATTAGATGAAGTGATAGAGCCGTTAGAAGGGCACTTAGGCAAGCGCCCAGCCAGTTGAGAGCAACGAACAAAAAAAGCGTAGGAATTGGCTTCCAAAGGAAATGGCCTTCTGGCTGGCCTTTTTCACTTGTCTGTTTATCTTTTGGGGAAGAGAAGGCCTTGATGACGAAGGCCGCTAACAAAATGAAAGATAAGGCAGAAAAAACTCCCCATAGAGCCAAAACAGTCAGAAAACGGTCTGCTTTGTGTTGCAAAGAGGCTACGCATTCTCCCAAACGTTCGTTTTGTTCCGGTTGGATAGCACTTTTTTGCATAGCTTGCATAATAAAGCTATAGGCTAAGGGATCATTATAAAAAGTATCGAGAGCTTCTTTTAACTCTATATTTAGTAAATTGAAAGCACTTTGTGTCTCTTCCGGAGTTGGAGTTTGCCCATGGCTTATTTTGAATAGAACTTCAGTTACGGAGTTGGCTTCCTCAGCACGTACTTTTTGCAAAAGATTCAGAGCTTTATTGGGCTCATGGCAAAGGTAGTATAAAGAAGACGCATTATGAATAATTGAACTTGGAGCTTTGTCAAAGTCTATCTCATCCAATAAGGCCACAACCTGGCTTTGCATTGCTGGCAAATGACATTTTTGGCTTATACGCATAGCTCTGGAAGCAAGTCTTACTTCCAAATTAGTATGAAAGGACTTTTGCCAAGAAGAACCGTCGGCATTTTTAAAAAAAGCCGGAACTACTAAAGGTAGCCATAGAGTTAAGGCTACCAGCACTAATAAAATTCTCTTACCGCTCATTTGCCACTATCTTTCCAGCGCAATTGGGCATATCCTTGAATGTTAGTTCTTAGGCAGTACAATCGTTTCTGGTGGAAAAGTTTTGGAGCTTTAGCAACCAATTGACTATTGGGGGGAATCTGTCTTTTTTTGTGAAAGCTTTTCGGCGTGTCTATTTCCAGCAATAAAAATAAAAGTCCGCGCAGTATTTTAATTGTCGGTGCTTCTAATTTGGAGCAAGAAGCTTTTGCCAACGGTTTGGTAAGGCTCGGCTGTGATGTTAAATTAGCTTCCAACCTTGAGGAAGCCAGAGAATATTTGCTTTCCGGCGAAAATATACAATTTGCGGCTGTTAATACCGATTTCCCTCAGCAGAACGAGATGAGTCGTTTGCTCTTGCAACATTCTTTCGATGTGGAATTATTTTTCTTATTCGACAGTTTAGCTTTAGAAAACGGCTTTGCTAACCAAGCGGATAAAGAGATTGATTGTCCGAGAGTGCGAGCTGCCTACCTTTGTTATACTTCATTCGCTTGTGCGAAGTATTCTTGTCGTCTTATGCGTGCTTGTGGCACTTGGTGGGAAGTTAAAGGACGTGAAGCGCCGGTGCACGAGCGCTACCGCAAATTGCTTAATCGTGTGCGTCAAGGCGTAGTTGATACTGACAGCAAAGATATTGTACGTTGGGCCAACAATGCTTTCAAAGGCATGGTTGGTATGGGCAATATTGAAGGGCGATATGTCAGCGAGTTGGTTGATGCCCGCGATATTCCTTGCTTGGATGCCGTTCAGGTGCAATTGCGCAATGGTATTATTTCGCCTTATGTAGTGCGTTTGCGTTCTAGTGGCCAGGTAGTTGAGATCGATGCCACGCCTCGCTTTGATAAAGAAGGCAATTACATGGGAAGTGTGGCCTTGATTCGCCAGGCCCACAATATGCCGGTAGAAGAATTTGTGGCCAGTCGCAATTTGGTCAGCTTATATAGCTTGGCCTTGCGTTTGAGTAGAGCCTTCGACGTATCCAAAGTTATCAACATTATTACTGAAACTGTGCGTGAAATGTGCGGTTATCGTTGCTGTGGTATAAAGCTCAAAGGCTTTGGTGAAGTGGTTGATCACGATGTTGACGGAATCGTTTCTCCTTCAATAAAAAGGACTGTTGATTCTTTTTGTTCGCGTCTTTTACCCCATCAGTCGATTAGGGTTATCAAAGATTTGGAGCGCGACCCCGATCCTGCGGCCGCTTCTTTGCGTGAAGCTGGTCTCAGTGGCGTTGTTTGTGTGGCTTTAACCGTTGGAGTTGAGCATATCGGTTGCATTTGGGCTTTAGCTGACAAAGAGACCGCTCTATCCAGAGAAAATAACTCTTTCCTCATCTCAGTCGGTATTCAAGCTGGTTTGGCCTTACAAAATGCCATCAATGTGAAACGCCGTTTGGAAGAAGAAGCTAATCGCCGTCGTTTTTACCGTGACGCTTTAAATTCACTTACTTCCGGAAAATTGGTATTTTGTGAACGCGACGAATTAGATAGCCACTGGGCAAAATGTGGTCGTGAAGTGGCTACTTTGGCTTTGAAAGAAAAGGCTGATGTGCCGCAATCCCGCCGTATTTCTGAAAAAGTTATGGAAGAGCAAGGCTTTGGTAAAGATCGACTCTTTGATATGGTCACTTGTGTCTCTGAAGCGGCTACCAATGTAGTGAAATACGGCCCTCCTGGCAGCATGAGTATCCGAGTGGAAGACGATGGCATTCACGTTCGTCTGGACGACGTAGGTCACGGTATCGCCTTTGATAACTTGCCCAAAGCTGTGCTTTTGCCTGGGTTCTCTATGGGAGAAACTCCCTCGTTGGGATTGGGCTATTCGGTTATGCTGGAAATGTGCGATTGTGTCTACTTATGCACGGGTGACGACGGCACTTCTCTTATTTTGGAAATGAAGAAGACAAAGGCCGATCCTTTAGATGCTTTTGTGGGATTCAGCGGTTTGGACATCAATATATAATAACAGGCCATTTGCTAAAAAGCTTAGTTTGGAGCGTGAGATTTTTTGCCAATAGTACCACCTTTAAATACAGAAGCTTATCTCAATTATGAAGAATTGACCGCCTACTTAAACAGTATTGCTGAAGCTGTTCCTCAGTTGGTGCGTATTTTCTCTTTGGGAAATACTATGGGCGGTCGTTCTTTATGGGCAGCTGAAGTTACCAATACCAATAATGGAGCAGCTTCCAGCAAGCCGGCTATTTGGATTGATGGCAATATTCACGGTAGTCAATTATCTGCTTCTACGGCTTGTTTGGCTATCTTACAACGACTCTCTGCCGAGTATGGACGCAGTCCTTCCATTACCGAGTTGTTGGACAATAACACTTTTTATATAGTGCCCCGCTTAGCTCCAGATGGCGCTGAATTATGTCTGACTTCTGGCTTGTCTACTTCTGCGGGCCGCCGTTTGGGATTTTTAGATGGATTACGCGAAGGCTTAGTTCCCGGCGATGTCAATGGCGACGGCCGTATTTTGCAAATGCGTGTCGAAGATCCATATGGCCAATGGAAAGTTAGTAAAAGAGATGAGCGCTTACTTATTCCTCGTCAGCCTGGTGATGTAGGCGACACCTATTATCGTCTTTATCGCGAAGGCTTGCTTGATAAGGAAGACGGAGCCCCGATTCACTTGCGCTTAGTCAATTCCAAGCGCGAATTGAGCCATGACTTTACCCAAGAGTGTGGCCCTATTGATCATCACTATGGTGGTAATGGTTTTGTAGGACCTTTTTCTCAAATAGAATCCCGTCTTATCAGTGCTTTTTTGCATAGTCTAAACAATTTATGTTTGGCTATTTCTTTCCGTAGCGGTTCTGGCACGATTCAAGTTACCTCTTCTCCAGAAGTACACAGACGCGATCAAGCTTTAATGAAAATTTTAGCTTCAAAGGCTTCGGAACTCAGTAATATTCCTATAGAAGAAGTTGCCGAATGTTGTGACTTCGCCGATTGGGTCTATAAAGAACTTGGCGTTCCTTGTTTGCGTGTTGATGGTTGGAATTTGTTGCGTGAAGCTGGCATAGAGAATGCAACTGACAAATCGCAAGAACATGCTTTGCTGGCTGTGTTGCGCTGGCTCGATTACAATAATCACGGCCAAGGCTTTGTCAAGTGGGAAAAATGTGAACATCCGCAATTAGGTGAGGTAGAAGTAGGTGGTTGGGATACTTCTGTAAGTTGGAGTAATCCTCCGGTGGGTGAAATGCTTTCCACTATTTGTGAAAGTGAAGTAAACCTGGCTCTTTGCTTGGCTACGGTTGTACCCAAGATTGGGCTTGGAGAATGTCGTGACGAAATTGTTGGCTGGGCTGAGCCTGAAGATGGTGAGGCTGAAGAGCTGTTACCTTTGCGTGTAATTTCTGTAGAGGTACGCAACGAAGGCTATTTGCCAACTTGGCTTACTGAAGAGCTGCGCTCCAAAGACGAACCTTTAATTTCTGAAATTTCCATCCCCGAAAATGCTGAGTTGCTGATTGGACAACATTTGAGTGAGCATGAACAGCTCTCCGGTGTGGTGTCTTTACATTTGCGTCAGAGTCTGAATGTGCCATTTTTCAGTGGCACTTCCGAAACTGGCCGTTGTGTAGAAAATTGGTTGGTACGTGGCAGCGGTGAAGTTGTTGTATCGGCAGCTCATCCTCGCGGCGGTGTAGTCCAGTTTATAAGTGACGGTGGGCAAAATACTTTGCGCCAGCGCTTTAAAGTGAGCAAGCCCAGTGCTATTATCCCCAGCACTTCACCTGTTCCCTATGTTGTGGCTGTCACTTCTGCTGCTTTAGCCGCCGCTATTCCGCAAATGACAGGTTTAAATGTTGCTGCCGAAGCGCCTGAAGCGCCGACTTCAGCTAAGGCGCCCTCTTTACCTAGAGCTGCTTTCAAAGTGCCATCTTCGGCAAAAAGCAGTGTAGGGCGCAGCTCTTTGGAACCTACTCCAGTAAATCAAATTGCTACCGCCGAACCTGCGGCGCCACCTCGTCCAGTTGTGCGTCCAGTCAAACTGACTGAGGCTACCTCCGCCGCTGCCAACGAGCCCAAAGCGGAAAGTGCTCCTCAGCCTCAGCCGTCTGTGCGTGGAGGCTATCGGCCTATGGCTTTAGGCGGCGCCAAACGTCCTTCGGCGGTCGAAAAGGCCAATTCGCCAGCGCCTGCTCCCCAGGTCGGCGCTTCCGACTTTGCTCGTCCTACCGCTGCTACTTCTTCAGGTGGTTTGCGCAAAGCCAACACTGAGTCGACTCCTGTTCGTCATGCCGGTTCTGAAGATTCTCCCTTGCACAAAGAGCACGCTCGCCCCAAAGTGCAACCTTCAGGTCGGGTTTTTGGCCAGCCGCCAGCTAAGAGTGGCTTAGCTGCTGCCGTACGTCAATCTGAGTCAGCTACTCGTCAAAATCAGCCTCGCAGCGCTAGAAGTTTGGAAGAAGCAGCGGCTGCTGCTGAGCGGCGTGGTGAAGTAAAACCTCATCCGCTGCTTCCTAACAAGTCAGCTCGTCCGGCTACATCACCTCCTGAAGCAGCTGAAAAACAAATCTCCAGAGAAGATTTTACTGAAGATCCTTTAGCTCCGACGGCGCCTTTGCTTTTAAGGCGTAGTCGCGGTGACGATTAAAAAAATAAGAGCGGATTTATTGAATCCGCTCTTATTTTTTGCTGTCAATTATTAAAATCGCTTATTAGTTGTAGAGAGCCGGATCGACATACTTCAAAATGTGATAAGTAATAGCCGACATTGTAGCAGCAGCGGGAAGAGTTAAGACCCAAGCTACCAAAATGTTATTAGCAATACTCCAGCGTACGGCATTTACACGCTTAACGGCACCTACACCCATGATACTGGCGGTAATGACGTGAGTAGTGGAAATAGGCATACCTAAAGCTGCAGTCGTTAAAAGAATGGTAGAGGAGGTCAAGTCAGCGGCAAATCCGTGAACGGGTTGCAAGCGAACTACTTTGGCGCCTAAAGTTTTAATGATACGCCAGCCGCCGCCGGAAGTTCCTAAAGCAATCACGGTAGCGCAAGCTATTTTGGTAAACCAACGTACTTCCAAATCGGGCTGCCAATGGTGCTCGATCAGGCCTGTGCTGGTAGCGGTGAAGAGAGCTAAAGTGATAATACCCATAACTTTTTGGGCATCATTGGAACCGTGGGAAAAAGCCATAAGGCTGGAAGAGAGCCACTGAGCATACTTAAATTTGTGGCCGATAGAAGGGTGCTGGTGACGCAAAATCCAGTACAGAGAGAGCATAATGCAATAACCGAGTATTAAACCGACCAGAGGTGAAACTAAGCCGGGGATAACTACGTGATCCATAACTCCCCACCACTTTACACCGTCCGTGCCAGCGCGGGCCAAAGCCACGCCTACCAAACCGCCCACCAAAGCGTGAGAAGAAGAGGAAGGCAAGCCCCAAAGCCAGGTGAGAAGGTTCCAGATAATGGCGCCTATTAGTGCCGATAGAATTAGTGATTGACTATTCATGGCATCGCCTTCCACGATACCGCTAGTGATGGTCTTGGCTACTCCGGTAAAGAGGAGTGCACCGCAGAAGTTGCAGCAAGCTGCCATTATAACAGCTGTTCTGGGTGATAAAGCTCGGGTAGAAACTACCGTGGCTATAGCATTGGCTGCGTCGTGGAAACCGTTTACGTAATCGAATGCTAGTGCAATTATTACGACTGCAGCTAAAATCCAAATGGTTTCATGCATTTCTTTCTTTTTCTACTTTCCTATACTACGTTTCTGTATGTAAATGTGCGTTTTCGAATTTAATTCATACTATATGGTCTGAGCGATCTAATAAAAAAAAGCCGTCTCTCTTTCAACAAAGGAGCGGCCACAGCATATTTTCGTAAATAAAACCAACATTCCTGAACGATGGCCAGGAATGACCCATACTTTCAGCAGCAAAACAATATAATTGTTGGAGCGTACTCAATAACATAAGGCGCGGGGAAGTTCTGTAAGGCTGTTTTTTTCCCTTCTTAATTAAAATAATATTTAAAAGGCGAGACGGGCCGTCGGCGGTGGCCTGTCTCGCCCTTTTTTATGGATAAAAATAAAACGACCCCCTTGAGTGTGAGTCATAAGGGGGACGCAAGGGATTAGGAGGAACTTTGCTTGATGCCAAAGACGGGATGACTTCGACATTTCCAGCGTTAAGATTTCTTCAACGCTCTTAACACCTGTGATTATAAAGGCAAACATTCGATAAGTCAACAATAATTTTCTTAATTGTAAATTACTAATTTATAATATTTATTTGTATATTTTTACACAAAAAATGTGTAAAAATATACAAATTTTGTGTAAAACCTACAAGGTAAAATAGATATTCAAAAGAAAACAATAATTGTGATAAAGAAAATTTCAGACGTAAGACAAATGGAGTTTTTGGCCAAAGCTCCCATATATCTGAGTCAGGGCGAAGCTGCTGAGTTTATGCAAGTCTCCGTCAGAAATTTGCAATATTGGGAAAGTGTCGGGCTATTACACAGAGAAGGGCGCCATAATGGACGTGGGGCGCGTTATACGCGTTGGGATTTAATAGAAATAAATTTTATTCGAAGCTTAATTTGCGAGTGCGGTTTTACAGTTAACTCGCTTAAGGCTAAGTTAGCTTTATTAGAAAGCCCTTATTATTACGATCCCGATGATATTATTTGGGATAATTACGCTCGCTGCTGGTGCAGTCGTTCAGACATAGCATGCCAAGAACTTAACCGAATTAAGCATGTTTTTGTTTCTTATGTGCGCCAAGTTTTTGAAAGTATAGCTAAAGAAGATGAGCGAGAGGCCACCCAAGAAATTATCAGTATCTTGCGATCTTTAGTTCGGGGACATTGCCCCAAGAAACTACGTTGCACAGATAAGACTTAATATTGAGATCAGAAAGAGACGGCAGCTTTTTTATGCCTTGTTATAGGGCGGCTTTGGTAGCTGAATGTTAACATACTCGAAAAGCTAAAAAACCGATAAAATCGGAATTTTGCAATTTTTCGGGAGCTATTATTAACACGTTTTTTACTTGATTGTTACACTGTATCAATAAGCTATAAATAAAATTCAAGAGTGGGGGGCTGTGTGTAAGTCAGCCCGTAAGTTGTCAAGGCACAGCCCGAACAGAACTTTTTGGCTTTGAAATTTCTACTCTTGGAAGTAAGGAGGTAGCTTATGCAAATGCTGAACAGCGTGTCGTCGGCTTTGTCCAATGTCGGAAAAAACATTGCGCAATCCTCCAATTCCGGCTCTGCATCTCCTTTCGGAAGAGGAGCCAATGGAGCCAATACCAGTTTCGTGGCTCGTGGTACGGCTACTTCTCAATTTCAGCCTGGACAAAATTTGTTTGGACAAGTAGTTGGACGCGAACAAAATGGAAATTTCACTTTGCGCTTTGGTAACACTACTTTGCAAGCTAGTGCCAAATTGCCCTTCAATGTAGGACAACAACTTAACGTAACTGTTTCCGGACAGCAGCGCGGTATGCTCACCTTAGATATGGCCAGCACGCCGTTTTCTTCACTGAATAGCGAAACCGTTACCCAAACTTTGGTTCAGCTTAATTTGCCTATGTCTGAAGGCAATTTCATGTTGGCCAGCTCTTTAGTTGAGCATGGTGCTCCGCTTGATAAGGCAACTTTCCAGAGCATGCAAAAAGCCTTAGCTCAATTGCCACCTACTTCCGATCCGGCCGTTTTTAGCTCCAGAGTTGGAGCGACTCTGTTTTTGCAAAACAGTCAGTTGCCGGTTACTGGTCGCAATATTTTGCTTTTGAGCACTTTTCTGTCTCAAAATCCCCAGGTCACCCAACAGCTTTTCAATATTCAAAGTGAAGTCAAACGCCTGATAAATAATCCCGGCAACATGTCTTCCAAAGCCTTGGAAATTTTAAACCAAGTTCCCGGATTGTTGGGGGAAATGGTTTTGGAACCGGGCGGCAACTTGAAAGGCACTGGTAAGTCTAGCGGTAAAGCTGCTTTGCTTTTTGATATGGCCAAACAAGCTGGCATCGAGACTAATTTGGGCTTGGTCGGCGGTGGAGGATCTGATTGGGAACTTTTGGCTCTGTTGCGAGAGTTGCGCAAATTGACAAATACCCAAGATGCTTCTCTGAATGCGCTTTTCAAAAATTGTCAAAATTGCGAAGATAACTTACAGGCTCAGCGTTTGATAAACCAAGGAAAGCCAGATTCTTCTTTCGGTTTTTACTATATGCAAATTCCTTTGCGCCACGAGTTCGGCGAGTCGGCTGAAGTTTGGATTCGCTATCGCTGGAAAGAAGAGGATGGTAGCCGCGTAGTCGACATTGATGATTCTCATTTGGAATTTGTCGTCAAAACCGATTCTCTGGGAGAGCTTTTCTTCAGCTTAGACATAGGTGCTGGTTATGTAGAACTGACAGCTAAGTCAGATGATGAATCTGTGGTCAGTTGTCTGGAAGCTTATCTTCCTGTCTTGCGAGAGCGCATTGAAGAGCTGGGGTGGAAGGTCGGCTTTTTCGAAGCTATTCTCCACGACAACACTGGCGGCCATGAGCTTATGGGGTGCCAAGAACTTTCTTCTTTGGAGGGCGTCAATGTACAAGCCTGAAGTTGCTAAAGTGGCTGTCAGCGTGGCCGTGTCTCCTGAGGATGGGGCTACCAAGGTGGTGAGTTCGGCTGTAGGCCAAAAGGCTGTCGAAATGGTCGAGCAAGCTGAAAAAGAAGGATTAAGCGTCACGCAAGATCCTCAGTTGGTGGGAGAGTTGCTTAAAGAACAGGGAAACAAAGCGGCTATAAGTCCTCAGCTTTATGAGCTTATGGCTACGGTTCTAGACTTTACTCAAGAATTGAGTGATTTAAAAGCAGGGCGCTTCGCTCAAGAGCCTGATCAAGAGTGAGTTCTGTACGCCGGAGGCCTCGCTAAAAAGAGGGGCCAAAGGATTTCTATAGAAACGAAAATTTGGGTTCGTATAAGGACGCGGACCACATAGTCGGAGGTGTTCTAATGCTTGAAGGGATGAGAATGGCTGCTCAGGGTATGATGACCCAAGCCGCTAAACAAGATGTCATCACTAATAACTTGGCCAATGTAGGTACCGCTGGTTTCCGCAAGGAAAGTGCCCAGATTACCTCTTTTAACGAGATCCTTAATCGTGAAGTTGGCGGCATGGACGGCATGACCCAGTCTTCTTACGAGATCTCTACCGCTCCCGGTATGGAAGTTTCCGGTAAGCTCTACACTAGCTCGGTGACTCACAACGCTCAGGGTTCATTGAAGGAGACCGGCAACCCCTTTGATATGGCCTTGGATGATAACGGACGCGGTTTCTTCACTATCCAAACCAAAGACGGAGTACGCTTTACCAGAGCTGGTAATTTCCATCTCTCTACCAATGGCGAATTAGTCACTGCCGATGGTTCTCAGGTAATGGGTCATCGTGGCCCCATCAAATTACAGGGCAGCAACTTCACCGTTTCTAACGATGGTGTTATCTCCAGCGACGGTCGCCCCATTGACAAGATCTTGGTAGCCGTTTTCGACAATACCGACCAATTGAAGCGCACTGGCGACAATCAGTTTACCGCCACAACTAAAGTCAGCGCCACTAACGATTTCCAGCTTAAGCAGGGATACGTCGAGCAAGCTAACGTCAACGCTTTAACCGAAATGGTCGACTTGATGATGGTGACTCGTAACTACGAAGCCAACCAGAAGGTTCTTCAGGCCAACGACAAAATGTTGGAGAAGACTGTCAATAACGTCGGAGCTGTTCGCTAATTCGATAAAACTGGCAGTTTGAAAAATACAGTTGGTCCGCCTAAAAATAAAAATGGCGGACGGCTGGATTATAGTAAGAGCTTCTGCTAAGCTCGTACAACAAGTCTAATTTGGAGGAACAAATATTATGATGCGTTCGCTTTATACTGCTGCTTCCGGTATGATGGCCCAGCAGATGAATATGGATAATATTTCCAACAACCTGGCTAACGTGCAGTCCACCGGTTTCAAGAAAACCCGCGTAGACTTCCAGGACTTGCTCTACGCTACCATGCAGGATCCGGGCACCGAAGCTACTGCCGGTACTCAGATCGGTATGGGTGTTCGTGCTTCTTCTACCGAGCGCATGTTCTCTCAGGGCTCCTTGCAAAAAACCGGTAACCCTTACGATGTCGCTATCCAGGGTGACGGCTTCTTCAAAGTCACTATGCCCGACGGCACTTCCGCTTATACTCGTGATGGCGCTTTCAAGTATGATGGCGACAAAGGCGAGATCGTAACCAGCGCTGGTCAGTCTCTCGGCATTGCCGTTCCCAAAGATGTAACCAATATCGAAGTTCGCCCCAACGGTGAAGTCTTCGGTGTACGCATCGATGGCGACGGCCAGCCCGAGAAGATCGCTCAGGTAAAACTCACCCGCTTCCTCAACCCCGCTGGCTTACAGGCTATTGGTGGCAACCTCTATGTAGAGACCCCCGTTGCTGGTGCCAAAACTGAGAGCATCCCTGGTGAAGATGGCTTGGGCGTTTTGGCTCAGGGTCACCTCGAAAAATCCAACATCAACGTAGTTGAAGAGATGATTTCTATCGTCCAAGCTCAGCGCGCTTTTGAAATGAACCAGAAGGGCGTTCAAGCTGCTGACGAAATGATGAGAATGACCAACCAGCTCCAGAGCTAGTTTCAATTGATATTTCAACCTTAGCGCTCGATCAGAAGTTGAGCGCTTAAGGTTCCAATTTGGAGGCTATTATGCAGATTGAAGGCTTTACCCCTGAACCTTTAGCCCAGGCTGCCACTTCTTCTGCCCCTTCCAAGGCACAAGATGAAGCTAAGCTTCGTGAAGCTTGTCAGCAAATGGAAAGCGTTTTCCTTAACCAGATGCTCGCTCAAATGCGTAAATGCAGCGGCGCTGGCGAAGAAGGCGGACTTTTCGGTGGCAAAGATCAAGAGATGTTCCAAGGAATGCTCGATCAAGAGAGAGCTAAGGCTTGGTCGCAAAATGGCGGCGTAGGTTTGGCTAGTATTCTCTTCGAGCAAATGAAGGGACAGCAAATGTAGTTGAAGCGCACCTCTTGCTTGCTTTTGGGTAGAGGCTGTGGTTTCTCAAAAAATAGGCAACGCTTAGTCGCTTGGCAACTGGGCGTTGCTTATTTAATTTTCTGAGAAGTTTACTAAAAAAGTTGAAAGGAAGAAAAGGCCTTTTGGGAAATAAAATCCCCGTCGTCAATTAGCTATTGACGTTGTATTAAGGGCGCTTTTTATTTTTTGCTAATCCATATTTGAACGGAATCCTCGCTTGACAGACAAGAAAGTGGACATAGGGCTTCTCTGGCAACAGTACAAAAATACTGGAGATCCAGAGTTGCAAGAGCGGTTGGTAGAATACTATCTGCCGCTTGTGAGAGGATTGGCCGCCAAAGTTTTTACCAAGATCAATTGTTCGGCAGAGATGGACGATCTTGTCAGCGACGGTTTATTCGGATTGTTGAGAGCTATCGATGGTTTCGAGCTCAGCCGTGGTTTTAAATTTGAAACTTACGCTGTTCCTGTAGTGCGCGGCGCTATATATAACGGTTTGCGACGCATGGATTGGTTGCCCGAGCGCACCAGATGTAAAGCTAGAGCCTTACAAAAGGCTATCGATAAGTTTGCTTCTATGAGTGGCCGCCAGCCTACAGAAGAAGAACTAGCCCAAGAACTAAAAATTTCGGCAGGAGAAGTATTCGATTTAATTTCCTGTTTAGGATGCGTATATTTGCTGTCTTTAGACCAGCCTCTAAATGCTTCTGATACTACAGAAGGTACCATCATGGATGTTGTACCTGCCGATCCCGGTTTTTCCGATCCTTCTCGCGAATTAGAGTTTTCTGAAGAACGCAATTGTCTTTGCGCTGCCATAAACAAGCTAGACGAACGGGAACAATTTTTGATAAAAATGCACTATTTTAATGGTGTTACCTTTGAGAAAATCTCTCGTGCTCTGGGAGTATCTAAGCAACGTATTTCACAAATGCATTCCAGAGCAGTTAAACGTTTGCGCGATTCACTAAAAGAAGAAGATATCTCTAGCGAAGCTCTGGCCGGTTTTTTTGTTTAGTGTGTTCTCCGTTATGCCTGTAGAGGGAAAAGGCCTAGAACGTTGAACGTTTCAAGCCATTTTTTGTGTCCGCTTGGTCTAGCGTTTGTCGCGCCGGCGGTTAGATGAACTTTTTTTAGGAGCGTAGGTTATGGCCTCCAGTAGACGTAAATCTACCGATAACGTGCAGCGTAAGGCTGTGCGCCAGGTGGATGCTGAAGTGCGCGAAATTTCTCCACAGGAGAAGCGCAGAAATATTTTTATCCAAATTGGAGTTTGGTTTCTGGTTATCGCTTTTTGTATGACTTCCGGTATTATGTGCTTCGCTATTGGAGGTCCTGAAGATCAGAATGGACAAGAGCAAGCCCAGGGTGCTGTCGACGAAATTCAAAGCGAAATTGACCGCTACACCAAAGAAGTCGGTACCGATGCTAGCAACATAGAAGCTTTGGCCAACTTAGGTTACTACTGGATGCAGAAGGGCGATACCCTTTCTACTGCTGAGTCGCTTAAGCAAGAAGCCAAAACCAAAGCCGCTATCGACAAAGATTTAGCTGATAAAGGGCAAACTCCGGCTGCAAACAAAGACGCTAAGAAGGAGATGTCCAGAGAAGAGGCTTACGCCAATGCGCGTACCTATCTTACTCAAGCTTTAGGAATTGACCAGAATTACTTGCTCGCCAAAAAGACCTTAGCTGATTTGGAAGTGCGTGAAGCCAAAGAAGACGCCGCTATCAAACTGTATAAGGAAATTATTAAGTTCTGTGAGCAGCCTCTCAAACTTAACCCTGGCGACGATGAAACTACCATCAAAACCAGCCGCAATGTACAAAAAGTTGAAGCTGAAGTTCAGTTAGCTCGTTTATATGGCAGCAAAAAACAGTACAAAGAAGCCATACCTCTCTTGGACGATGCTGTTAAGATCGATCCCGGCAACGTCGGTGCCTATCATGTCAAAGCGATAATTTCCTTTGAAAACAATGATAACGCCAATGGTGTGAAAGCTATGAACAATGCCATCCTTATTGCTAAGAATATGGGTGAAATTGATCAAGCTATCCAGCTTTGCTTTGAATTGGCCCAGATTCAGCAGAGCAAAAATGGTGACAAGGCTGCGGCTAAGAAAGCTTACGAAGAAGCTCGCGATATGATTCCCGCTAATATGGGTGGACAGGCTGCACAAATGCGCTCTGCTATTCAGGAGATGATTGATGAGCTCGACGGCAAGAAGCCTGCTGCTTCTGCTAAAGCTCCTGCTGCTAAGGCTACTCCCGCTACTGAAGCTCCTGTCGCTGAAGCTACTCCGGCTACCGAAGCTCCTGCTGCTGAAGCTGCTCCTGCTACTGAAGCTCCTGCCGCTGAAGCTACTCCGGCTACCGAAGCTCCTGCTACTGAAGCTGCTCCGGCTACCGAAGCTTCTGCTGCTGAAGCTACTCCCACTGCCAACAATTAGTGACGCTTAACTTAGAATAAGAGCCTTCGGCTATGGCTTTAATTAGCTCTAGACGGAGGCTTTTTCGCCTTTAAGATATATTTGCGAGAAAGGAATTTAGAACTAAATCATATGGCCAAAAATATTACTACCAGAGCTAAAGATTATTCTCAGTGGTATCTTGATGTTATTAAAGCTGCCGAATTGGCTGATTATTCTCCCGTGCGCGGTTGCATGGTTATTCGCCCTTATGGTTACGCCATGTGGGAAGCTATTCAGCGTGATATGGACCGTCGTTTTAAGGCTACCGGTCATGTCAATGCTTATTTCCCTCTTTTAATTCCGGTAAGCTTTTTAGAAAAAGAGGCCCAGCATGTAGAAGGCTTCGCTATGGAGTGTGCCGTTGTGACTCACTCTTCTTTGAAAAAAGGTGAGGACGGCCGTTTAGCTGCTAGCTCCACTTTGCCTGAACCTTTTGTGGTGCGTCCTACTTCCGAAACTATTATCGGCCATATGTATTCACAATGGATCCAGAGCTATCGCGATTTACCTGTGCTTATTAATCAATGGGCTAACGTTATGCGCTGGGAAATGCGCACTCGTCTCTTCTTGCGTACTTCCGAGTTCTTATGGCAAGAGGGGCATACTGCTCACGAAACTGCTGAAGAAGCCGAAGAAGAGACCAAGAGAATGCTTAACGTTTACGCTAAGTTCGCTCACGATTTCTTGGCTATGCCTGTAGTTATGGGACGCAAAACCGAAAGCGAAAAATTCCCCGGTGCTGTCAGAACTTACGCCATTGAAGCTCTTATGCAAGATGGTAAAGCTTTGCAAGCTGGTACTTCTCACTTCTTGGGCCAGAATTTTGCTAAAGCTTTCGATATCAAGTATTTAGATAGGGAAAACCAGTTGCGCCATTGCTGGACTACTTCTTGGGGTGTTTCTACCCGCTTAATCGGCGGCTTGATTATGACTCACTCCGATGATGAAGGCTTAGTCTTGCCTCCTAAGGTAGCTTCCATAGTTGGAGCTATTGTGCCCATTTATCGCTCTGATGAAGAAAAAGAGCAAGTTATCGCCTATTGTAAACGTTTGGCCGGGGAAATTTGCGGTCAGGAGCGCTTGGAAGCTGCTTTGGAACGTGATAAGAATAGAGAGATTGTTTCTATCTTCATTGATGACTCAGCAACGCAAAAAATCGTTCTCGACTTGCGCGAAGGACGAGCCGTTGAAAAGCACTTCTATTGGGAACAGCGTGGTGTACCTTTCCGCTTTGAGGTTGGCCCTCGTGATGTGGCTGGTGAAGCTTTTGTACTTAAAGTGCGTCACGACAATAGCAAACAATTTTGCAAGATCGCTGAAGTCAGCCATCCTTGGTTCATGGCCAAGATGGATGAAGCTCAGGAAGCTATGTACCAGAAGGCTCTCAAATATCGTGAGGATCGTACTGTTGACGTCAATACTTACGATGAATTAAAAGAAGCCCTTACTAAGGGGGGCTTTGTACGCTGCTGGTTCAAAGAAAATCTTGAAGCTGAAGCCAAGATTAAAGAAGAAACCAAAGCGGCTGTTCGTTGCGTGCCTTTTGAGCAAACTGGCGAAACTGGCAAGTGCATTTACAGTGGTGAAGAGACTAACGAAAAGGTTCTTTTCGCTTTGGCCTATTAGAGCGAAGCTTAGTCGCAATTAGTTGCGATTGTTGATGATGAAAAAAAGGCGTTAGCCGTATTTTAAGTCGCTTGACTTGAAAGCAGTACGGTGGACGCCTTTTTTGTTGAAGCAGGAGGATTCTTGAGTTCGCTAGAATCCCCCCAGAAGCGTTGTGAGGCCCCTTGCTTCGGTTATAGGCATATAAGGCGCGGTTAGCGGATGAGTGGGGCGTCGTCTATGGCGAAGAACACCCGCAATTTCGACTTATTGGGCAAAAAAACGGTTCGCTGCCTCCCAAGATTCCCTCCGTTTTATATCTGGAGAGCGTGTTCGGGAGCCGTTGCCTTTAGCTAATGGGCTGTTCACAGTTTTTTGTAGATCAAAGGGACGGATAGCGAGATTTCGTTTATGTTGAAAATTATCAAAAAGCAATTGCCTGTAGAACTTAATGAAGAAATGGCCTCCAACCTGAGGCAGAGCTTGCAGGCTCGTTACAATTCTTTGCTTCACAGAGTGCGTTTAGAATACTTAAACCGCTTAGGTTTAGAGCCCAACTCTTGCGATTTTATGGCTGCTTTGAAAGATGCTCCTCTTATGTTGGGAGAGCTCTACTTGCCCGAAGCAGGTACGATCTTCTATATTAAAGCCAAGCGCGGAGAGGCCATAATCCAGGCCGGAGTTATTACTAACGACGAAACTCGCGACGTTGATGAATTTTTCAGCGAAGTACGCGACATTTTGGCCGGCATTTGCGATAGCTTACCTTCTTGGCAACTCAGCACCGACTTGCTTCCTTTAGAAATTGAAGATGCTGAAGTCGATCCCAATCCCGCTACCGAAGAGCAATTAGCTGCGGCCAAAATGCTTATGGATCGTGAGTCTCGTCAGCTTTTAGAGCAAATCAAAGACGCTGGCTCGATCTTCTTAAATAAAATTGAGTGCCCTGATCGCGACCTCTTAGAGAGACGTATCCACAACTTCAAAGATTTAGGCCTTTTGAATATGGATTACGCAGTGCTTTGCCACCGCACCGGCCAGCAAATTTTGCGCGTAGCTGACAAAGCTACTATCGATGAAAGCTCCCAGAAAGCTTTTAAGTGCTTTATTTGCGGCAGTCCGCTTTCAGATGAGATCATTGAAGAAGTATTGGCTTGCACCGACAGCGGTGTGAATATGCTCAGCGACCGTACATGGTTACTCATTTTAGTGCGTGGCATTTTGGCTGAGTTGGGCATTCCCGGCAGTGCTATGAAGATATACCGCAGCCAGGATTTACCTGTCCAAATCTTCCTTTCCGTTAACGGCTTGCGCTATCTTTTGGTCTTATGCACCGAGCCCATGACCTTAGACCAGGCTTACTTGGTAGGCGCTCACTTGGCCGCTTATAAGCTGGATAGTGCAGTTATTATTTCTACTGAAAAGATTACTACTCTTATGCGCTCTCATTTGGAGCAAACCAATCCTCAGGCCAAGTTCGAGTTCTTGGACAAAATGGAAGATCTCAGTGCCCGTTTGCAGCGCATAATTATCGATCAGCAGCGCGATTTCCTCAGCAAGCAGCTTGAGGATATGGTTTCCCTTACCAAAGTCGATATCTCTCCTTTGGTTTTGCAGCGCATGCTCCCTATTCCTGAAAATTTGAAGGACGTAGTTGTCAAAGAAGAACCCGCTGTAACTTCGGCTCCTGTCGAAATCAAAGCCAGTGAGCCTAAAAGTGCTGAAAAAGCATCCGAAGTTGCCGAACAAGCTCCCGTAGCTCAGGAAATTGCACCTGAAGTTGCTGCTGAGCCCGAGCCCGCTTCTGAAACTGTAGCTTTGGAAATCCCTTCCAAGGGCGGCAAGAAAGGCAAGAAGCACTAAGCTATCTGTTTAGGCATTTCTCAAATAATAGGTGGGGGGAACTTACAGGGGCTCTTCCGTTACTTTCGCTGGTATCGGTGGGCCCTTGTGCTTTTTTACAGTTCTGTTGGCAAGTTCGTTCTTTAGCAAATTGATTATTTTTTTTAGAGGTGAACTTTATGAAAGCAGTGATTATGGCCGGTGGTGAAGGTACTCGCCTGCGTCCTTTGACAGTCAGCAGACCTAAGCCTATGGTTCCTGTATGTAACCGTCCGGTTATGGAATATACCCTAGACTTACTTAAGCGCTACGGAATCGACACGGTTGTAGTTACTTTGCATTATAAGGCCGAAGATATTATTTCTTATTTCGGCGACGGAACTGATTTCGGTCTCAAGATTGTCTACTCTATCGAAAGCTCTCCTATGGGAACTGCAGGTAGTGTCAAGCAAATTCAAGACATTGTCGGCGACGATACTTTTTTAGTTATTAGCGGCGATGGCTTAACCGATATAGACTTAGGGCGAGCAGTTGCTTTCCATAAAGAGAAAAGATCTACCGCTACTTTGGTGCTAATGCGCGTCGATAACCCCTTGGAATATGGCGTAGTTATCACTAATGAAAATAATTCTATTGAACGTTTCTTAGAGAAGCCTTCCTGGGGCGAAGTCTTCTCCGATCAAGTTAATACTGGTATCTATATACTGGAACCTGAAATTTTTAACTTGATGGAAAAGGGACGCAATTATGATTTCTCTCGCGATATTTTCCCTAAACTTTTAGAGCAGAAAAAAGGCTTATATGGCTATGTCGCTGGAGGCTATTGGTGTGATATAGGTGATATCGACCACTATGCCAGCGCTCATCGTGATATGTTTGATGGCAAAGTTCTTCAGGAAATGGTCGGCACTCAGCGTACTCCTGGCGTTTGGATTGGAGAAGGTACAAAAATAGATCCAACGGCCGTCTTGGAAGCACCTTTGATGATCGGTCGCAACTGCCGCATTGGCGCTCACACCTATATATCTTCTTATACTTGCATTGGTGACAACTGTATTATTGAGGAAGATGTCAATTTACAGCGCGATATTATTTTTAACAATGTCTTTATTGGCAGCAAGAGCAATTGCGTAGGGGCAATTGTTTGCCGTCAGTGCACTATAAAATCTGGTGTTACCTTAAATGATAGCTCTGTTATCGGTGAAAATGTTTTCATTGGTCGTGGAGCTACTGTACGCAACCAGATTTCGATTTGGCCAGATAAAAATATTCCCGACGGTTCTACCATTTCCGAAAATTTAGTTTGGGGCAAAAAAAATTCAGAGACTCTCTTTGGTCGTGACAGTATTACTGGCTTGGGCAATTTGGAAATCACTCCTGAATTTGCTATGAAATTGGGAGCAGCCTTTGGTACGTCTTTACCTAAAGGATCTACTGTAACAGTTTCTCGCGACTCCCGTCCAGTTAGTCGTTTGATCAACCGTGCTATTATCAGCGGTTTAAGCTCTGTCGGTGTCAATATCCTTGATTTGCGTCTTTTACCTGCAGCTGTCAGCCGCTATATTGTCAGTATCACTAAGGCTGTCGGTGGCATTCACACTCGTGTATATCGCGATGAATCACGCTTGGTAGAAATTGAGTTCTTCGACGAATCGGGCATCAATATTGACAAAATTCGCCAGCGCAAGGTGGAAAATTCCTTCGTACGCCAAGACTTCCGTCGTACTGACGTCGATGAAGTCGGTATTATCAGCTACATGGACACCAGTGTTGATAAATATATCGAAGGCTTTATCGGTCACTTAGATACCAAGAGTATAAAAGAAGCCAATTTTAAGGTTGTTATTGACTACTCTTACGGTACGGCCTGCCAAGTTTTGCCTTTTATTCTCAATCGTTTGGGCGTAGAGACTGTATCTATCAATGCTTATGTCGATTACGATAAAGCTAGGGAAGCGCAGGAAAAGAAAGACGAGGCTTTGCGCCAGCTTTCCAATATCGTTAAGCCTATCGGAGCTAATTTGGGCATAATTATGGATGCTGACGCCGAGCGCATCTACCTGGTAGACGAAGAGGGAACCGCTATTAAAGGCACCAACTTACTGGCTTTAGTAGCCCTTATGGTCTTTAGACGCAACAAAGATGCTCTAGTTGCTGTGCCTATCAGCGTGCCTGGCATTATGGAAAAATTGGCTCAACAGCAGCATGGTAAAATTATTCGTACCAAAACTGACTATCGTTCCATTATGCATAGTGCGGTAGTAAGTGAAGGTCGTATAGCCTTAGCTGGCACCGCTTCCGGCGCTTTTGTCTTCCCTAAGTTTTCTCCCGGTTTTGACGCTATGTTCCTCTTGGCTCAAATGCTGGAGATGATGGCTTTCGATAAGCGCAAACTTTCCGAAATAGCCAAAGCTATACCGCCTCACTATTCTCTTTCCGGTAGTGTTGAATGCAATTGGTCGGAAAAGGCTAAAGTGATGCGCCTTTTGGTAGAACGTTATCGCGACGAAAAGTTGGAACTTTTAGATGGTGTACGTATCGATTTTGATGATGATTCCTCTATTTTGATGGTACCCCATCCTTCTTTAGCTCGCATAAACGTTTGGACTGATGCTTCTTCCAAAGAGAGAGCCAAGGCTCTTATGGAGCGAGCTCGCTTTGTTATTCCTCAATTGGCCAGCGCCGATGAAAATGCCGTAAAGATGGAACGTCAAGAAGACGATCAACATAAGATGATTAGTCCTACTACAAATATCCCTGAAGAGAGGGCTTTCCATTTTTGGATTCCAGGACGCTACTTGGGAGTACAAGTGCGTAGTTTGCGCAGCTTCGTAGATGTTTTGCATTACATAGAAACGGCTTCTTTGGAATACCATATGGAGCGTAATGACTTTGCTAATTGGCTTAGAACAGAACTGGGGCGTTATTTAGTAGCTTTAGATTTAGAGCAAATAAGTAAAGCTCGCTACAAAGGAGAGGAATTACGCCGTCATATCTTAGAGTGTTTTGGTGAAGCCACTTCTTCAAGTGCTGCTCCTGAACAGCCGGAAAGTGAAGAATTGGAAGAAGCCCACTTAAAAATTGACGATACTCCGGCGGTAAAGACTATAGGAGGCATTCAGTTCGCTCCACACTATCAGAGTGAAACTGAAAGCGCAAGCTTAGAAAATAAGGCTAAGTCAGAGCAAGAAAACTCAGTAGCAAATGACTCTGCCCTGGTAGTGCACGAAGAGTCCGCAGTGGAATTGAGCTCCAAGCAAGATGAAGCCTTGGAAGAAGACTCTCTCTCTGGTGCCAAAGCCGAGCAATAGTAGTTTCAATTTATTCTATCTAAGCTCCCATTTTTTGAGGTATTTATCTCAAAGAAAATGGGAGCTTTTTTAGGGGGAAAACTTTAGCACTAAAAGAAGCGCCTACAAGTTTAGTATTTTTGTGAAAATAAGGGTTATTGTCTATGTCCTTTTGGGATGATTTGAGAATTGAAGCCAAAGAGCGCACCACTACAGGAGATGTAAGCGTCGGGCTGTTTAATACCATTACTAGTTTCGGAGTTATGCCTTTAATGGTAGTACAGCCTACTTTTTATATGGGACGTTGCTATATACTTTGCTTCGATTATATGGATTATGTAGAGAAACTCTTAAGTTGCCAAGCCAAACCGGAAAACGTCTTTCAGTTTTTACTCTATATAAAAGAGACAGCCACAACTTTGGGGCGTTGTGTCCATCATGCTGTGGGCCCTATCGAAGAAATTTTGTCAGCTATTGATGACATTTTTGATGATCGTGTGCGCAAACTGGAAGAAAATGTAGCTTCTTCTCTTGTAGAAGAGGCTGAAGAAGAAGCTGAAGATGAGCTGGAAAATGAAGATCTTCACGAAGAATATGATGAACTAAAAAGAGAACGTGAACTTATGGCAGCCGGGTTACAAGAAAAATTGGAAGCCGTAGATATTTCTTATACCGTTGCCATGGAGTTGGCTAACCGTTTGGCGGCTTTATACGATTGCTGTGCTCGTTATATAAGGGATTTGCAAGAGTTAGATTCACCTGAAGTATTAGGCGAAGTAGTTCTCTTTATGCGCACTTTTATAGATGTACAGCATATTCTTGATACACAAATGCGTCAGCTGCTCTTAGAGGATGTTTTCTTAGAAAGAAGTTCCCTGTATCCTACAGGTGTAATGCCTTGGATTAGCCATTCTGTCGGGGAGTTAGTACATCAGATCAACGGTTCCGATCACGATTAAAATCGTGTCCAAGTTGAGAGGAAATAATTTTTTATGAATGAGCATATAGTTGCTTTACTCACCGATTTTGGCCGACGCGACTCCTACGTATCTATAATGAAGGGCGTAATTTTAGGGATCGACAATCAGGTTAAGCTTGTAGATATTAGCCACGAAATCGCGCTCGGAGACGTAAAAGACGCAGCTTATGTACTTTCAACTTGCGTAGATTGGTTCCCTGAGGGTACTGTGTTTTTGGCAGTAGTCGATCCAGGGGTAGGTAGTTCCAGAAAAGCTGTGGCTATTCGCACTGAAAAATATTTTTATGTCGGTCCGGATAATGGCATATTTACTCTAGCTTTGCGCCGCGAAAAGCTTATCTCGGCAATAGAAATAGATTGTAGTGCTTGGCAAACTAAAGCCAGCAGCCACACTTTCCATGGTCGTGATATCTTTGCTCCTGTAGCAGCTTATTTATCACAGGGACGCAACTTTGATTCATTGGGTAGCAAAATATCTCAATTAGTGCAACTTGATATTAAGCCCAATCGTGTAGAAGGTGAGCTTATATACGGCTCTATTTTACATATTGACACTTTTGGCAATATTATAACTTCCATAGGTGAAGAAGAAGGGCGCAATTTAGCTTCAGCTTTGTATGTTGATAAGCATGTCTTCCCTCTTGGTTCTACTTATTCAGATGTAGCTTGTGGACAGCCTATAGCTTATTGGGGATCTTCTGGCTACTGTGAAGCGGCATTAAATGGAGGCTCTGCTTCTGAGCTCTTACAAGCCAAAATCGGCGATGAAGTTATACTTCAGCTCCAATCTGGCGCCTCTAAAGATTAAAAGATTCTGATATTAGTTGTGAATTTGTGTTACAGCCATGAATTTAGTCATGGGGAGTATGTTAATTCGGTGAATTAAAAAATGGATTATATAGCACGCCAACAAGAAGCCCCCCTTTACGAGGCGTTATGCGCCTATGCTGAGGAAAAAAATGTTCCCTTTCACATGCCTGGTCATAGTCAAGGCCGGGGGGCAGATATAAAGTTAGAAAACTTAATGGGCGCTCGCGCTTTGGCTGCAGATATTACGCAAGTATTGGATATGGACGACATACATCGCCCTTATAACTACACAAAGCGAGCTCAAGAATTGGCTGCAGAATGTTTTGGCGCCGAAAAAACTTGGTTTTTAGTCAATGGTTCCACTTGTGGCAATCAGGCTATGCTTCTGGCTGCGCTTAAACCTGAACAAGAAGTTATTTTGCCACGTTGTGCTCACCGCTCTTTGCAAGCTGGCTTAATTTTCTCTGGAGCTATACCACGTTACGCTTCTTCTCCATACGACAAAGAGACTGGAGTAAGCTTAGCGGTTGAAAAAGAAGAGATGGAACGCTTGCAAGCTTGCTATCCTCATGTAAAAGCTTGGGCTGTTACTGGAGCTACTCCTTACGGAGCTTGTGCTGATATAAAAGCTATTAGTGATAGCGCTCATGCTCACAACTTACCTTTATTGGTTGATGAAGCTTGGGGACCACACTTTGGCTTCCATCCTGGTTTGCCTAAATCGGCTTTGTCGTTGGGGGCCGATTGTGTTGTGCAAAGCGCCCATAAACTTTTAGCTGCTCTTTCTCAAGCCTCTTTGCTTCATTGCCAGGGGCGTAGGCTCGATCCTGAACGTTTAAATTTAACTTTACGCATGTTGCAAAGTACCAGCCCTAGTTATTTATTATTAGCTTCGCTAGATATTGCTAGGCGTCAGTTAGCTTTGCATGGTAGAGAAGATTGGCAAAGAGCGTTAGAATCTGCTGAACGGGTGCGTTCTTTCGTACGTCGTACTGTAGGCTTGCGTTTAATGGAGCAGGGAAAAGCTTTCGACTACGATAGAACCAGAGTGGTCATTTCGGCTCTAGATTTAGGCATTGACGGCGTTGAGCTGGAGCGCACTTTGCGTTATCGCTTTAAGATTCAACCGGAAATGTCAGATATGCGCAATATTGTCTTAGTTATTACTCCAGGCCATAGCGCTCAAGATTTAGATAAATTGGAGCAGGCCTTAACTGAAATAGCTGCTTCTCCTCATGGTTGGGTCTCTGCCGAGGGAGTAAAAGCTCCTTTACAAAAAGCGGCTTCTTTGGATTTTCCTGGTTTTCCTGAACAAGTGATAAGTCCGCGTCAAGCTTATTTTAGTGCGGCAAAATATGTTTCTTGGGAACAAGCTTTAGGTGAGGTTTGTGCCGAGTTGATTACTCCTTATCCTCCTGGTATACCTTTAATTTGTCCCGGAGAGCGCATAGAGCGTGAGCATTGGGAATACTTGAAAGCTTTAAATGCAGTAGGCATTCCTATTGATGGCTTAAGTGATTTGAGCTTGGAAAAGGTGAAAATTATCGCTTGCTAACCGTAGTTGTGGCTTGGAAGGAAGAAAGAAAGCGAAAAATAAAACTACTTCCTTATTTTGGAACGTATAAGGGGTTCTAAGTAAAGTATGGATAACGAATCAACCGAACAATTGACTATTGCCTCCGACAATATTGAAGAGCTGATGTGTGTCTTCCCTCCAGCTTGGTGCGAGGGATATGAAAACTTGGGGCGTTCGGTTGACAGCTTAATTGAATTTGTTGCCGATTTGGGCCGCTTGCCTATGGCCCGTTTTCAAAATGAGATTTGTACTATTTGTGACCAGCCGGTTACTTATAGCGATTTAGACTACATTTCTTCTTATGTGTCAGAATTTGGGTCTGACAATCGAGCCGGAATCGACGCCACTTTACATCGTATTTCGGCCATACGCAATCGTCGCGGTCGTATCGTGGGCCTTACGGCCAGGGTGGGACGAGCCGTTTATGGTGATGCCGATATTATCAAAGATGTAGTTAAGAGTGGCCGTAGCATTTTGCTTTTGGGGCAGCCTGGTGTGGGCAAAACTACCGTATTGCGCGAAATTTCTAGAGTTTTAGCTGATGAATTGCATAAAAGAGTTGTCATAGTTGATACTTCTAACGAAATTGCTGGTGATGGAGATGTCCCCCATCCTGGTGTTGGTTCAGCTCGTCGTATGCAAGTTCCAGATCCTATAGATCAGCATAAAATTATGATTGAAGCGGTAGAAAACCATACACCGCAGGTAGTAGTTATTGATGAAATAGGTACAGAAGCTGAAGCGTATGCAGCTCGAACTATTGCTGAACGCGGCGTGATGCTTGTGGCTACAGCTCACGGTACTATGCTGGAAAACTTAATTCAAAATCCTACTTTATGCGATCTAGTTGGTGGTATAGAATCGGTCACTCTGTCAGATGAAATAGCTTTTAAGCGCGGTGGTGGTCATAAGGCTATTTTGGAGCGTAAATCGCCACCTACTTTTGATGTAGTTATCGAATTGCGAGATCGCCATACTTTTGCTATTCATAAAAATGTCGCCGATTCCGTCGATGCCATTTTGCGTGGTGCCGAAATAGCTCCTTTGGTGAGAGTGCGTCAAACTTCTTCTGGCCATGGCCAAAGTGTTGCAGAAGCAGGTAGCGCTTGCGGAACTAAAGGCAAAAAAAAGGCTAAGAAGGGCAAGGCTGTAGCTAAAGAGGTAGAGGCGGAACAAAATGTGGCTGAATCTACTGATGGCGTCGTATCAGAAACTAATAAGGCTGAGACTGAAGCAAATGACAAGCTTGGAAATTCACCTATTTTAGCTAAGTATGGCTCTCTTTCGCCTAAGCATAAGGAAAATAACCAAGTAGAAAAAGAGGTCGTTGAAGTTCCAGCTAGCTTGGATGAGCGTTTTGCTTATTTGCGTCATGATCGCTATCGTGATGCAGAAGGTAATGTGCTTTTAGCTCAAGCTGAAGAGCCTAAGCCTTATGTAGGCATGAAGACTAAAGTGAGTATTTATCCTGTGGGAATTAGTCGTAGCCGTTTGGAAAAGCTAATCAATTTACTGGAGTTGCCTGCGCAAGTTGTCACAACTTGGAAAACTGCCAATGTGGTGTTGGCTTTAGAATCCAGCCGAGATAACGATCCCCAGCTTTTCCAGGCTATCAAACGTGGGGGATTGAAGGTTTGTCCTTTGGAAGAAAATACTTGGCCCAAAATTAAGAGCTTTTTAGATGGCTATTTTGAAGATTCTATTTTAAGCACGGCTGAATTAGCCCAATTAGAAGTAACTGAAGCCATTGAAGAAG
>ERZ808242.88-NODE-88-length-71230-cov-18.883049_pt1 | contig 71230 bp, 52 predicted proteins | sample MGYA00521244_ERZ808242 | MGnify/ENA primary metagenome ERZ808242 (study PRJEB31516, sample SAMN03275573) | gut metagenome | biome: mammalia-associated habitat; material: feces | host: Papio cynocephalus | place: Kenya | collected 2012-07-27 ... | reverse complement strand
GTTCCCTGAAAGCGTGAACGCGCCTGTGTCCTACGGACCCAACATCATGGCCATGACCTCGTATCTGAGCTCCTATCAGAACGTCCCGTTCAAGCGCCTCACCCACTTGTTCGAGACCGTCTTCGGGCTGTACATCAGCGAGGGGCTGAAAGGGATGACAAAGGCTGAGCTCCTGAACGACAGTACGAGACCGTCTTCGGGCAGCACGTCAGCGAGGGGTCCGTGTCCAACATGTTGAATGCCATGCGCAGGCTCTCCAAGAAGCCATACGAGATGATAAGGCGGAAGGTCGCGGACGGGAAGGTTGCCGGCGCCGATGAGACGGGTGTCAACGTGAACGGCATAAACAACTGGCTCTGGACCTTCAGAGTGCGGTCGCGACGTACTGCGTCGATAACTACGATCAACTTCTCACTGTGATGAAAGAATAGTGATTCAGAAACTGTTGGATGAATGTTCTTTGCGGTAAACAATCTTCATTTTCTTCCAGCTTCTTCAGTCAGATGGCAGCGGCTTGTCATTTGAACAGAAGCGGGGCGAACTGGCTGAGGTAGATGCGCCAGTTGCGCCAGATGTGGCCGCCGGTGGACTCCACGTAGGTATATTCATAACCAGCGTCGTCAAGTTTCCTGCGGAAGTCGGTGTTGGCTTTGTAGAGAAAGTCATCCTTGCCGATGCCGATCCAGAAAAGGGATGGTTTGGTGGCGAACAGTTTCGCGAGTTTGCCGTCAAAGTCTTCGTAAACAGGAGATTCCTTTTCAGGGAATATGGCGGCGGAGAACAGGCCGATGTACGAGAAGGTGCCTGGGTATTCCTTTGAGATGTGGAGCGAATGGAATCCGCCCATCGACAGTCCGGCTATCGCGCGGCCTTCCTTTTTGCGGATTGTACGATAGTGGGAGTCAACATATTCAATGATCTCAGGGAAAGAGGTCTCATAGGTGCCGTCCATGGTTTTTGGAAGATTGAACTTTGGTTGGACAAGTCCGCGGGAGGTCTCGCCTGGGGCGGCCTCCTGCGAGGCGTTGCCGTTCGGCATCACCACGATCATCGGTTTTGCCTTGCCTTGCGCGATGAGATTGTCGAGGATCTGGGAGGCTCGTCCGAGTTCCATCCACGCCTGTTCGTCTCCACCCATTCCGTGCAGCAGGAAGAACACCGGATAGCGGGTTTTGCCGCTGCTTTCGTAACCTGCCGGAGTGTAAACCGTCATCCTGCGACTCATTCCAAGCGAAGGGCTGTCATACCAGACCTTCGACACCGTCCCGTGCGGCACGTCATTCACCTTATAAAGTTCAGCCTGACCGCCACCGACAATGAATATGCTCGTGACCGTGGCCACGTCCCTTATCTTATAGACGTTCGACGGATCGTTCATCCGCTGGCCGTTCACAATGAACGAGTAACTGTAGAGTTCGGGCTGAAGAGGTGTGCTGGTATATTCCCAGACACCGTTCTGGTTTTGGACAAGTTCGGCGACTCCCGGAACCTCAAAATCTCCGTTCGGAGTGCTGATCTTTTGCGGTGGCAGGAAATCTCCCGTCACCTGCACCCTGATCACATTAGGTGCTGAATATCTGAAAGTCACTGATTTGTCCTCATTGACCTGAGGCGACACCACCTGCGCCCCGCTCCATAGAGCCTGCTGCGCGGAAGCGTCTGTCACCATAGCGAACACATTCAGTATCAAAGCAGCTGTCAGACAAAATAAAAACTTAATATTACGTCCCATAACCGAAAAATTTTCTTTACGACACAAGATAATGATTATATTCCGGAATTATCGCTCAGTAAGCATTAAAAATAAATTGGTATTCTTTAAGGAATACTAAATTTGCAGACAAAGAAGTTAAAGATATGATCAATAAAACCACATTCAAAAACCTGTGGGGAAAGGCGGCGGGGACTTTCAAGAGGTTCCCGCTCCCGTCTTGCTTCATGGCCGCGGCTGCGATTGTGGCTGTCGTGCTTGTTCATTCGGATGACAAAATTGAGGGGAAGGACTCTTTCTTTCTGATGTTCTGGACGATAACATCCGGACTGCTGAATCTGGCGGTCAGACTCGGGGTCACGGACTGGAGAAATGGCGAAAGAAAGCCCCTCAAACCGCTTTTGGCCCTGGCCATCAACGCATTGTGGCTCGGAATCTGCCTTCTGTTCCGCTGGAGCTGGCCGTTGGACATGAGTTGGCTCAATGCGGCGGCAACCCTTGCGTGGATCATCATAACTGGGATATTCCTTGCTCCCGTATGGCGGAAATCCGACAATGACACCGGGCTTTGGAACCACACCATAGACTGTGTCACCGCAGCGTTCACCGCATTCGTGGTCGGGCTGCTTCTGGCCGGAGGGTTGGATCTGCTCGCTCTCGCGTTCAAAATGCTCTTCGGTCTTGAGATCGGCTGGAAAGTGTTTGCGGACGTGTTCTGGGTCAGCATGATATTCATTGCCCCGATGGTGTTCATGCAACTGATACCAGCTAAGGGCAGATATGATGCCGACAGGCCGGGAAAGGCTGAACTCGGGTTGATCAACTACCTGCTGTTTCCACTTTTGGGAGCCTACGTCCTGACACTCTACGTCTATGCCGCGAAGATCATCTTCGAATGGAACCTGCCTCGGGGATGGGTGTCAACGCTGGTGATGGCGTCAATGCTTTGTATGGTGCTGATGATATTCCTGATCTATCCGGTGCAATTCCGCGAGGATAGGGACAAATGGAGATTCGACCGCAAGGCGCTGAGGCTTCTGCCAGCCATATTCCTGCCACTGCTTATGCTGATGACGGTCGGGATCGTCAAAAGGGTATGCGACTACGGAATCACCGCGCCACGCCTTTATCTCATGCTCTTAAACCTTTGGTGTTATGTGGTCTGCATAGGACTGACGGTCAACAAATCAAAAACCTTCCGCTGGATACCGCTGTCTTTCCTCGCGCTTGCGGTCCTTTCATCCGTCGGACCTCAGAATTTCGCCGCACTGTCCCGCAGAGTCCTCGTCAACGATGTCAAGAAAGCGATGTCATCGATTTCCCCAGACATCAGATTTCCTTTGGACTCGGCAAAATATTCAGAGATCATGGAATCTTGTGATTCAGCGTCTGTGGTGGGAATTGACCGGAAAATGGAATATCTCTACTTTCAATATCCCGAAAAAGTCGTGCGCGGGATTGTTGACACGACTGTTGGGTTCCGGAACCTCGGCAGTTGGGCCGACAGATGCCAGGCAGACACCGTGGCAGTTGATGACTTCCGTTGGGTAGAGATAAACACGCAAGGGGCTTTTAGGATTCCGGACGGGTGCACCCGCTTTGAAAGCATCAATTTCAATGGCTCCGTTCCTTTAGCGGACACAGTCTTTGTGACAGTCTCAGCCGATTCGGTAAGGTTGGCGATTCCGATGAGTGAGGTTGACAGGGCGCGGAAAGAGAACGGAAACGAACCTTTGTACTTCCACGGGGACAACGGTGTGTTCTTTACGGACCACATCTCGACCGACAACGAAGGAGACTCGATGCGTGTCAACCTCAAGGGAATCATGTTCCTGAAATAATATCAAGGATATTCATGGAGCAAGGAGATTTGGAATATCGCCTTTTGCCATGCTTTTGACTGCCTTTTGCCATGCTTTTGACTGCCTTTTGCCATGCTTTTGACTCCGCCTGCTTTTTGTCGCTGTCCCAAGATTTGGTATATTCATGGATTATTGCTTTATTTGCTGACAAACTGAATGCCGCGGGGCAAAGAATCCGCAAAGCGAGTTAGGTTATATCGCACCTGACCCGCTTTTTTGTTTTTCCTGCGACACTGTGTCTCGGGGGCAAAATAGCCGTTGCCGCACCCGAAACCACTGATTATTAACATCGCGGGGGCGAGAACGGCCTGAACGCACCCGCCAAATATTTTTGAACTATGAAAAGAGCTTCTTATGCCGACTCTGAACGGATCTGCGAGGCGACTTTTGCCAAAGGTTGTCCTTGGTGGCATCTTTACACGCCGGGGATAGACACTTCGCTGCTCTTCGCAGACGCTGAGGATTTTCGTTATGCGATCAACCTTATGGCCAGATGCCATAAAGAAATCGGAACCGTGATTATTGTCGCCTTTGAGATCATGAGCAATCATATTCATTTGGTAGTGAGCGGGAATGAGGTTGACATCAGGCGTTTTTTCGATCTTCTTAGAAGACGTCTGAAATGGTACCTGACCTCAAAGGGACGAAAGGAGTCCATCCGGCGGTTCACAATGTCTCTAAAACCCATCAAAGATCTGAGAACGCTGAGAAACACGATCGTCTACGTCAACAGGAACGGCTATGTGGCGGATCCTGACCGCACGCCTTATTCCGACCCTTGGGGAACAGGGAGGTTCTATTTCGGAGACTACCAGATCGGGAGACCTTTGGGTGACTTCACCTATAGGGAAGCCAGAAAGTTGCTTCGTAGCAGGGGTGGAGAACTGGCTGGCGACTCCCTTGTAATCAACGGGCATATCTCACCTGTCACTTTCTGTGCTATCGAGCTTGGCAAAGCGATGTTCCGCGACGCCCATCACTACTTCTCGATGATAAGCAAGAATGTCGAGGCGTACGGTGAACTGGCAAACGAGCTTGACGATGGTGAGTTTCTTACAGACCCGGAACTTTTCACACAGGTCAGCAAACTTCTTATGCATAATTACGGCACCAACTCGCTGAGAGATCTGACGAAGCCTCAAAAACTGGATCTGGCCCGCATGCTGCGCCAAGATTTCCATTCATCCAACGGCCAGATACGCCGGGTTCTGGGTCTCACCCAGTACGACGTGGATTCACTGTTCCCTCTGTCCGCCAAATAGGACGATGGAGGCAGCGTAGGCGCTTCGGGGGCAATATCCGCCTGCCTGCACCCCGAGTGTGGTGTTGAAACGGCTTTGGGTGCAAAACTGGTCTTTTTGCCCCCTGACCATCAGATTAATGGCGGCAATTATTCTCTGGTTTTTACCACAAGAAACCAGCGGTTCGGGTGCTGGAATATACCATCCGCATCCGACTCTGTCAGCCCGGGCAGCCGCGGGGGCAATAAGGGCGACCTCGCACCCGGAGTTGCCGGTGTAAGCAACCGCGGGGGCAATAAGGGCGACCTCGCACCCGAAGTTGCCGGTGTAAGCAACCGCGGGGGCAAAAAGGGCGACCTCGCATCCGAGGACTGAATGGCAAACAGAGTAGAGGGCAACCGATAAATCAACCACGAGGGTCCTCGCGGGCATATTCATTGAAAGACATCTTGCGGTTGTTGGCGTGAAAAGGTTATCTTTGCAGTAAAAAATACTGCGATGAACACAATCTGGATAGTACTGCCGATTCTGATAGTTCTGATGTTCCAACTCGGAATTGAATTGGACGTGGCTTCGTTCAGGCAGGTTGTCAGGCACCCGAAGGCGGTGGCGGTGGGGCTTGTCGGGCAGTTGGTCATACTGCCTGTCATCGCCTTCATCGTGGCTGTGGCCTTCAAGCTCCCGGCTGTCGCTTTTGTCGGGTTGCTGTTGGTGGCATGCTGCCCTGGAGGAAGCTCGTCCAATGTGTTCTCTATGCTCGCCAAAGGAAACATCGCGCTGTCCGTCACATTGACCGCACTGAGCAGCGTGGTGACACTTGTGACGATTCCTGTCATCATGGAATTCGTGACAAGGTTTGTTTCATTGAAAGAAGAGGCTGTGATCTCCCTTCCCGTGGGACATCTGCTCGTGCAGAACATCGTTCTGGTGTTCCTGCCAATGATTTTAGGAGCGGGATTCAGACGGTGGGCTCCTGCCACGGCAGAGCGGGTCGGAGCCGCAGCAGGGCGTTTTGCTTTCCCCGCGCTTATGATTCTGGCCGCTGTGTTCTTCATCCAGTACGCCAAGGAGATCATTGGCAACATCGGCGTGCTCGGACTCTCGTGTGGGACTCTTATTCTCGCGGCTATGGGATGCGGAGCCATCCTCGCAGGAACATTCAGGCTCGACAAATCCACCAAAAGGACAATTGTGATTGAGGTTGGAATGCAGAACGCAGCCCAGGCCATCGCCATGGCCGTTTCACCTCAGGTCTTCAACAATGGTGAAATGGCCATCCCCGCCATAGTCTACGCGTTGATGATGAATGTCATCCTGCTCACCTACCTCGCTGTCATCCGGCGTAAGGCCTGTAATTGAAATGATCCTTTGACGCCTATTCAATGTTAGCAAGATCTTAATGCCGATTGATCATGTCAAGTGTTGGAACCTTTGGAGTTGTTTGTGAATTTAATTAATTTTGTCAGGCAAGCGAGGGTGTTCCCCGTTCGTCTGGCTGCCGATTTGGCGGCAAAGCCATTTTAACAACACAATAATATTCATAAATCATTGAATATGAAAGAATATATCATTGCCCTTGATCAGGGGACCAGTTCCTCCAGGGCGATTGTCTTCAACAGGAACGGCGAGGCGAAGGCCGTGCGCCAGAAAGAGTTCACACAGCATTTTCCCCAGCCCGGGATGGTAGAGCACGACCCGATGGAGATCTGGGCCACGGAATATGCCATGATGACCGAGGCTGTCACCTCTCTTGGACTTGGCGGGGCTGACATCGCCGCGATCGGAATCACTAACCAGCGTGAGACCACAATAGTTTGGGACGCCGACACCGGCAGGCCAATCTACAACGCGATCGTCTGGCAGGATCGAAGGACATCTGAATATTGCGACTCACTCAAGGAAGCCGGGTTGACGGAGATGATCCGGCACAAGACCGGACTGCTCATCGACGCCTATTTCTCCGGCACTAAGATCCGCTGGATTCTGGAGAATGTCCCAGGCGCGCGGGAGAAGGCCGCGCAAGGCAAACTCCGTTTCGGGAACGTGGACAGCTGGCTGGTCTGGAACCTTACCGGGGGCCATGAGCATGTGACCGACGTGAGCAACGCCTCAAGAACGATGCTGTTCAACATCAACTCCTTGGAATGGGATCATGAACTTCTTGACCTTCTGGGCATTCCGGCTTCCATGCTGCCTGAGGTGAAGTCCTCGTCCGAGATCTACGGAGAGACAGATCTTCTTGGCGGGAATGTTCCAGTGGCGGGAATCGCCGGAGACCAACAGGCGGCCCTCTTCGGTCAGATGTGTACAGAACCTGGATCTGTGAAAAACACCTATGGCACCGGATGTTTTCTCCTGATGAACACAGGTGACAGACCTATCCACTCAAAGAACAACCTACTGGCGACGGTAGCCTGGAAGATTGGTGACAAGGTGAACTATGCGCTGGAAGGCTCTATCTTCGTCGCCGGGTCGGTAGTCCAGTGGCTGCGCGATGGCCTTGGAATCATCAGAAGCTCTTCTGAAGTGGAAGCACTGGCGGCCTCGGTTCCGGACAATGGAGGAGTTCATATGGTTCCGGCGCTGACCGGTCTTGGCGCCCCGTACTGGGACCAGTACGCCAGAGGCAGCATCCTAGGAATATCCAGGGGAACAACCGCCGCGCACATCGCCAGGGCAGCCCTCGAAGGCATCGCCTTCCAGACAATGGACATAGTCTCAGCCATGGAGAAAGACGCAGGAATCCGCCTGGAAGAGTTGAAGGTTGACGGAGGCGCGTCAAGAAACAACCTGATGATGCAGTTCCAGGCAGACATTCTCGGATCCAAGGTCATCAGGCCAAGGGTCACAGAGACAACAGCGCTCGGAGCGGCCTATCTCGCCGGACTCGCCGTCGGCTTCTGGGACAGCATAGATGAAGTCAAGAAACAATGGCAGGCCGAAAGAGTGTTCGCCCCGTCAATGGACGAATCCTCCGTCAATGCCGCCAAGGCAGGCTGGGCGGACGCTATCTCACGAACATTAACCAAATAGTCACGAATATATGAACCCTTACCTCGCTGAATTTCTCGGCACACTGGTGCTCATTCTTATGGGAGACGGAGTCTGCGCCTGCGCCAGTCTTGACAAATCAAAAGGGAAAGGTGCCGGTTGGGTGGTCGTCACCATGGCATGGGGCTTCGCGGTGATGTGCGGAGTCTTTATCGCCGGACCATACTCGGGAGCCCACCTGAATCCCGCGGTCTCCATTGGACTTGCCGCCGCCGGCTCATTCTCATGGGCTTTGGTCCCGGGCTACATCATCGCACAGATGCTGGGAGGCTTTTTCGGAGCCGCCCTTGTCTGGGCTTTCTACAAAGATCATTATGACGCCACTGAGGATCCTGACACCAAACTCGGAACGTTCTGCACGATGCCGGCCATTTACAATCCAGGCAGGAACTTCTTCTGTGAGTTCGTGGGGACCTGGCTTCTGGTGTTCTGCATCCTGATGTTCTCCGCACCAGGGAACTCAGCGGACATCAGCCTCGGCTCCGTCGGTGCCTTCCCTGTCACAATGCTGATAATGGCCATCGGAATGTCTCTGGGCGGAGCCACAGGCTACGCCATCAATCCGGCCAGAGACCTTGCGCCAAGAATCGCCCACGCCATCCTCCCGATGAAGAGCCCGAAGCGAGACAGCGGCTGGTCCTACAGCTGGGTACCGGTCTTCGGCCCGATCGCCGGCGCAGCCTTCGCGGCTCTAGTCTTCATCGTACTCTTCTGAATGCTCGACAATTGCCGCATAGTCATAAAAAAGCCGCAGAAAAACTGCGGCTTCATGGAAAATATTGTCGCCTGAACGGCTGCTTGACAAGCTTGGAATTACGCCTCGGCCACAACCGTAACCTTGACGGTGGCTTTTACGGTCTTGTAGCACTTGACGGTGCCTTCGTACTCTCCAACGGTCTTGATCTCACCGAGGGTGATGTTCTTCTTGTCAACCTCGATGCCGGCATTCCTGAGAGCCTCCTCGACCTGAGCGGTGGTGACAGAGCCATAGATCTTGCCGGACTCGCTGACCTTAACGGCTACCTTAACCGGTGTGGCTGCGATCTTGGCCGCAAGAGCCTCAGCGTCAGCTACAAGCTTGGCCTCCTTGTGAGCCCTCTGGCGCTTTGTCTCCTCAAGCTGCTTAAGAGCGGATGGAGTGGCGGCAGCGGCGAATCCCTGAGGGATAAGATAGTTGCGGCCGTAACCTGACTTTACCTCTACCACATCTCCGGCCTCGCCGAGATTGGCAACTTCTTTCTTCAAAATGATCTTCATAATCTCGCTCTCCTATTATTTAAGAAGGTCAGTTACATAAGGAAGCAGGGCAAGGGAACGGGCCCTCTTGACTGCCTGAGCGACTTTCCTCTGGAACTTCAAGGAAGTACCGGTGATACGGCGAGGGAGAATCTTACCCTGCTCGTTGAGGAACTTCTTGAGGAACTCGGCGTCCTTGTAATCAACATACTTGATTCCTGCCTTCTTGAAACGGCAGTACTTCTTCTTTCTGACCTCGACTGTCGGAGGATTGAGATAGCGGATCCCTGCGTTCTGTGCGTCATTCTGTGCCATAATTCATTCCTCCTTGATTAAGCGTTTTCCTCTGTTTTCTCTTCAGCGGCCGCAGGAGCCTCGGCTGGAGTCTCCACAGCCTTAGGAGCGGCAGGCTTGTTCCTGTTCTCCCTTCTCTTCTCCGCGTAAGCCACAGCGTGCTTGTCAAGAGCCACGGTAAGATACCTTATTATCCTCTCATCACGGAAATACTGGGTCTCAAGCGTAGCGATGAAGCTTGGCTCAGCCTGGAACTGAATGAGATAATAGAATCCTGAGGTCTTGTGCTGGATAGGATAGGCCAGCTGACGGAGTCCCCAGTCCTCCTCGTACACCACCTCACCACCATTGTCGGTGATAAGCTTGGTGTACTTTGCAACCGCTTCCTTCATCTGTTGTTCAGACAAAACGGGAGTAGCGATGAAAACGGTCTCGTACTGTTTTAACATTTGAATTAATTGTTTAATAATAAATAAATTGCAGTCCTTTTGGAGACGTATGCCAACTCAAAAGGACTGCAAATATAGTCAATTATCTCAACTTTCGCAAATTAGCGTTCAGGAATGTTCTCGAGCACAGCCGTGAGGAACTTCCAGGTCCGGGACACGGAGGCGATGTTCACGCGCTCGTCCGGAGAGTGAGGATAAAGGATGTCAGGGCCGATGGAGACCATCTCCCAATTCGGGTACTTGGCTCCCATTATGGCGCACTCAAGCCCTCCATGGGTGGCTGTGATCTTCAGATCCTTGCCGAACAGCTCCTTATAGGTGTCCTCGAGCACCTTGATCATTGGAGTCCCAAGCTTTGGAGCCCATCCACTGTAGGCGCCGGAAGTCGAATACTTCGCGCCGGCAAGCTCAAAGACGTAACGGATCGAGTCCGCAAGATACATCTTGGCGGAGTCAATCGAACTACGGGTCAGCGAGTGTACGGTAAGATGCCCCTTTTGGGTGCGGACGATGGCCATGTTGGTGGATGTCTCCGTCAAGCCTGGAAGGGTGTCGCTCATCCGCTGCACTCCGTGAGGGCAGGCGAGGATCGCCTTTACGGCATTGCCGATCACCTTAGGACTGATGTAGCGGGCGGCGGGAACGCTCTGCTTCTCGTAAACGAGAATCATGTCCGGATCAGAATACTGGTACTCGAACCTTGACTCTTCGAACTTCTTCTCCACTAAATCCTTGACTTTTCCTGAGTCTGCCGACGGAACGAGGATCTCGGCCTCAGCCTCGAACGGGATCGCGTTGCGGAGCGATCCTCCGTTCAGGGAGGCGACCTTGACGTCATATTCAGAGATCGCGGCTTCGAGAAGGCGGCAGATGATCTTGTTGGCGTTGGCCCTGAAGAGAGAGATGTCCATTCCGGAGTGGCCGCCCTTGAGCCCCTTGACGGTGACTTTGCAGCCCACGAAGCCTTCAGGAGTCTTGTAGGTCCTGTAAGCGAAATCGGCGGTGCCGTCAATGCCTCCAGCGCAACCGGTGCAAAGCTCGCCTTCCTCCTCTGAGTCAAGATTAAGGAGGATATCTCCCTTCAGGACGCCCGGCTTGAGCGCATTCGCTCCGGTCATGCCTGTCTCCTCATCGTAGGTGATGAGAGCCTCCAACGGGCCGTGTTTCAAAGCTTTGTCCTGAAGCACGGAAAGAGCGAGAGCCACACCGATACCGTTGTCTGCCCCCAGGGTGGTTCCCTTCGCCGTCACCCAGTCACCCTTTATCTCCGTCTCTATAGGATCAGTAAGGAAGTCATGCTTCGTGTCGGCGGTCTTCTGGGGGACCATGTCCATGTGGGCCTGCATGATCACGCCCTTACGGTTCTCATAGCCGGGGGTGGCGGGAGCTGTGAATATGATGTTGCCGGTGTCGTCCTTCCTTACGTCAACACCGTGCTCTTTCCCCCAGTCTAGGAGATACTCCTGAACCTTACCCTCGTGTTTTGAAGGACGAGGCACTCTTGTCAGACCGTAGAAGTTCTCCCAGACGGTCTTTGGCTGCAAATCTTTAATTGTCATGGCGCGTTATTTATTAATATGTGAGTTTATCATTTCGAAAGAGGAAAATAACCCTCTGTGCCAAGCTGATAGACAGCGATCCTGTCCTGGAGAAGCGATGTCATGCCATCTGAAAGACGCACTGTGCAGACTGAAGGAATTCTGTAGATCGCCACATTTGATTTAGCCTGCACACTTTTGCCGGAAGCCTCTCCGATCGCCTGAGGGACGATTTCCAGAAGATATGGCTTTCCTGACATGTTGTCAGCGGCGACAATCCCGTCCGTGTCCGAGATTCTGAACGCGACATAGGTCTGGGATTTCCTGTCCTTTACAGGGACGACATCACATTTAAGCTTTTGGGTCTGGAAATCACTGTAGCCTATGAACATCGACATGTATTCCTTCTCCAAGGCCGCGATCTCATCGAGAGCGGCTCCCATGGCCTCACCGCTGTAGGTCGCGTCCGTGTCTCCGGTGACAATCTGTACCCTTTTCTGACGCAGGTTGAAGATCATGTCGGCCGCCTCCTTGGCTCTCTGCTCAAGGGATTTCTGTACTATCATGTTCTGCTGGACAGCGATACGGTTGTAGGAAGCGTCATCCTTCACGCCACGGTAAAGGGTGGTGGCCTCAGAGGTCAGGTTGGAGCTTACGCCTTTATCTCTGAAATCCGCGCCGGACTGAGTGGTGAACCTCCATTCGGAGCTTTCACCAAAGCTTCCGTCATACACGGCGACCAACCCCTGCGAGGTCAGAGACAGAAAAGACTGGCTTGCCTTGTCAGGTGTTACGTAGTAACGGAAATTCTGGTCCGCCTCTATGTACGGGGTCATCTTCACTGTGCTGAGACGGCACGTGGTCTGATCAGCCTGCCTTGCGTCCACGCCAAGGTACTTCTGGGCGTATTTCGCATAAGGACCGGCGTAAAAATATTCACGGACTGCTTCGACCTCGATGGTGATCGTGGTCTGAGGAAGGGCGTAGGAAACTGTTCCCACCGGATCCTGAGCCGAAACGTTGCCCGATGGCAGCAAGGCCGCCGCCAGGCAAAGGAGTGACATTGTAGGGTAATTCTTCATATTCATAAACATTTTGTTATTTCCATCTCTTATGCGTCCAAAGGTAGTTCTCCGGATGTTTTTCAAGATCAGCCTGCAGCAAGCGGTAGAATTCCTGCATGATCGAATGGGGCGTCATCGCCGAGGCGTCACGGCAGATCTCCTTGAACGTCCACTTATAATGTCCTCGGCAGACCGGTGTCAAGCTCATGTATAGCACACTGTAGTGGAGTTTATTGGCGATTGACGCACCTCCAAGCATCGTGCGCGTGGGCTGGTGCATGAAATCAACCACATCGTTCACCGTTGAGTTCCTGTAAGGGTACTGGTCAGCCGGGATTATGTAGATTTTCTTGTCTTCCCTGTGGGACAAGGCGAAACGCAGGAGATCGACGGAACTGACGTAGCCTGTGTAGCCATAGCGCAGGACCGGGGCACAGCGGTTGACCCTCATGATCTCGTCCCACATTTTGCTGCTCAGAGGCTTATAGACCGCAATGACATCATTGACGTCAATCTTTCCCTGTTCCGAAGCTGGGCGATAATCGTAAGTAAGGCATCCTCCCGTAAGCTCCCAGTTTCCAAAATGGCTGTTAAGTACAACAACCCCTGGACTTTCCGCAAGAGCAGCCTCAAGGATCTCTATGTTGGTGTATTCCACCAATCTTTGCCTATGCAGCCTTTCCGGATTACGGCAGCCTCCGAACCAAATGGTCTCGGCAAGAACCTCACCGAAATGCCTGTAAAACGAATTTGAGATCCGCCTCAATTCCGTGTACTTTTTTTCGGGGAATGCACGTGAAAGATTGATCATAACCACATCGCGGCGGTAGTGCAGCACATCACGGAGCAACCAGGCGAAAAACCCGGCCCACGCGTAATGAAAACCCAGCGGAAGCGCCGAGACCACACGCAGGAATCCAAGAACGAGTTTCGTCAAAATCTTCATCTCACAGCAAACTGTCGCATATCCGGACAAATATAATGAAAGACACTGTGAATATAAAATATTATTGATGGGAATATGGCCGCGCCTCAGACTGAAAGCTCCAGCCAGCGGGTCTCTTTGGTGTCAAGTTCTGATGAGACCTCCGCGAAACGGGTGGTGACTTTCTGGAGTTCGGCGGGGTCGGTGAGAACTCCGTTCATCTTGGACTCAAGCCCTGTCCTCTCGGCGGTGAGCGTCTCGATGTCCTTCTCAAGTTGTTCAAGCTCGTGCTGTTCCTTGTAGCTCAGCTTGCGGGGTGCATCGGGACGTGAGGCCTTGGGCGCCGGCGAGACATCAGACCGGGACCGGGCGGAAGGAGAGCCTGACGCCGCTACGGCCTTGGCCGCCCGTTCTTCCTCACGGGTCCTGCCGCGCTTCTCCGCCTCGTGGTCCTTGATGAACTCTCGGTACTGGCTGTAACTGCCGATGAAGTCCTTGACCTCACCGTCTCCGCAGAACACGAACAGGTGATCGACCAGACGGTCCAGGAAATGACGGTCGTGGGAGACCAGAATCAAGGTGCCTTTGAACTCCTTCAGGTACTCTTCAAGAATATTGATGGTCACGATGTCCAGATCGTTGGTCGGCTCATCCATGATCAGCAGGTTCGGCTGCCTCATCAGGATGGTCAGCAGGTACAGACGACGTTTCTCTCCTCCGGAAAGCTTGCTGATGCGGTTGTTCAGCATGTCGTGCGGGAAAAGGAACCGGCTCAAAAGATGGGTGTCGTTCACGGTCTCAAGAACGGTCTGGTTCTCATCGAAACGCATTCCGCTCTGGCGGTAGTAGCCTATTTTGAGCGACTCTCCCCTCTCGATCACTCCGGTCATCGTGCCGGGATCCGAAGGGTCCATATTCCCGATCAGAAGATTGATGAACGTTGTCTTGCCGACACCGTTCCTACCAACGATGCCGACTTTCTCGTAGCGCTGGAAATTATAGGTGAAATGGCTCAGGTAGCAGTCTCCGCCATAGTAGAAACTGACATCCTTGCAGTTGATGATCTTGGTTCCAAGCCTTGAGGCCGGACCCATCTCGGCAAGGCTGACGCTGTTTGTCCTGTAAACCTGCTCAGACCTGTCCTTCAGCTCATAGAAAGCGTTCTTGCGGTACTTGGCCTTTCCGGTCCTGGCGCAGGGACTTGCGTGCATCCATTCCAGTTCACGGCGAAGGAGGTTCTTGATCTTGTCTGTCTCGGCATTGTAGTTCTCGATGCGTTCCTGCCTCTTCTCCAGATAGTTCTGATAGTTGCCTTTATAAATATAGACGGCACCGCGGTCCATCTCCATCACCGTGTTCGCAACGGAATCCAGGAAGTAGCGGTCGTGGGTCACCATCAGAAGGGTACAGCGTGCGTGGGACAGATAGTTCTCCAGAAATTCGATGCCATCGATGTCAAGATGGTTCGTCGGCTCGTCCATCACGAAGAAGTCCGCCTCGCTGGCGAGCATCACGATGATGGCCGCACGCTTGACCTCACCGCCGGAAAGCACCTTCATCTTACGATCATATTCAGACATCCCGAAGGAGGTCAGAAGACGGCGGACACGCTGCTCATATTCGGCAAGATGCTCTGGATCAAGGTTCTTCGTCCACGGCTCGCTGTCGCGCATTATCTGATCCCACACGGTGGATCCGGGGTCATATTCATACTCCTGCTCAAGGAACGCGATGCGGATGTCCTTGAGGAATATGATCTTGCCGCCGGAGTCGGAGCTGTCCTTTCCCGCGAGGATGCGCAGGAGGCTGGTCTTGCCTGTGCCGTTAGGGGCGATCAAGGCGATCTTGTCGCCTTCATTGATGTTGAAGCCGATGTGCTCGAACAGGACTTTCGGGCCGTATGATTTGGAGATGTTCTCTATCTGGAGGTAACTTGGCATGTCAAACAATTTTCAGGCGCGGTTTCAGAGAATCATACCGCTTCTGGAACCACGCCTTGAGACTAGAATCCGAAATATTCCTTGGCGTTGAAGTAGGAGATGTCGCGGACCATCCTGGCGACGGTGTCCATTTCGGACGCCGGAATCTTGCCGGCCTCGACATCGGCGCCGATGACATCGCAGAGGATGCGGCGGAAATATTCATGGCGAGGGTAGCTTATGAAGCTTCTGGAGTCGGTCAGCATGCCGACGAAACGGCTCAGAAGACCCAGGGAGGATATGGTGTCGATCTGCCTGCGCATTCCGTTCTCCTGATCGAGGAACCACCAGCCGGAGCCGAACTGCATCTTGCCGGGCACGGATCCGTCATTGAAGTTGTACGCCATCGTGGTCATCACCTCGTTGTCCTTGGGGTTCAGACAATAGAGAATGGTCTTCGCGAGCCTGCCGGCGATGTCCAGCGAATCGAAAAACCGGTTTCCCGCCACAGCCACCTGCTTGTCGTCCAACGAGTCGCAACCAGCGTCCGGCCCGACGCTCCGGAATATTCTCGTACAGTTGTTGCGCAGAGGCCCGACGTGGAACTGCTGGGTCCATCCGGACTCGGCATCCATCACCGCGAGGTCATGCAGGACGGCGCTCTTGTACTTCGCGGCGTCACGCTCATTGACAGGCTTTCCTGAAAGGGCGGCGCTGAATATTCCTTCAATCTCACTGTCATCATAATCCTCAGCGTAGAAAGTGTCAAGGCCATGGTCGGAGAGACGGCAGCCCATGGATTCGAAGAAGTCATGCCTCTTGCGGAGAGCCTCAATCAATGTTGAATATGACCGGATCTCCACTCCGGAGGCCTCTGAGAGCCTGACGAGATATTCATTGAATGAACCGGTCCCCTCGATTCCCGTCACCTTGTCCGGTCTCCACGTCGGCAGGACTTTGGTTCCGAAAGGATGCCCGGCGATCTGCCTGTGCCACCGAAGGTCATCCACCGGGTCGTCGGTCGTGCAGACCACCTCCACATTGAACCTGCGGATCAGCGCCTGCCCACGGAACTCCTCGGTGGCGAGCTTGGCGTTGCACTCCTCAAAGATCTCACGGGCGGTCTCCGGCTTCAGGACCTTGTCTATTCCGAAAACACGGCTCAGTTCAAGATGCGACCAATGGTAGAGAGGGTTGCGCATCAGATAAGGCATTGTCTCAGCCCATTTCTCAAACTTTTCCCAAGAAGACCTGCCTCCGGTGATGTACTCCTCCGGCACTCCGTTTGCCCTCAACGCGCGCCACTTGTAGTGGTCCCCGCTTCGGCCTTCGACAAGCCAAAGCTGCGTAATGTCGCGGAATCGGACGTTTTCCGCTATTTCCCTTGGTGAAAGATGGCAATGATAGTCGATTATCGGCAGTTTCTCAGCATGGTCGTGGAAAAGCCGCCGCGCTGTCCCGGTGGACAGCATGAAGTCTTTGTTTATGAATGCACTCATTGGTTCTGTGTATTATCCGGCAAAGATAGCGACTGAAAGGGAAAAACGCAAGACCTGCGGTCTGACATTATGTCAGCGATCATGTTATTGGCAGACAATTTGATACCTTTGCAGTCGCTTCGGAGTAAATGGATGACGCTCCGGAGTGGATTTATTTGAAACAAGGAGAATTGAGATATGAGCAAAAAGAACAAGGAAAACAGGAATAAGGAGCAGGTCGAGCCTAATGAGCATGTCAAGACTGACGCAAAGTCCGAAGTCATGACTGAAGAGAAAGAAACCGAAAAGGAGGTTCCAGAGGTCGATGAGGAGGCTGAGAAAATAGAAGGAAAACTTTCCAAGCTCCTTAAGGAGAACGAGGATCTCAAGGCCAGCGTGAACAAGGAGAAAGAGGATTATCTGCGTCTTTACGCTGATTTCGAGAACTTCCGCAGACATTCCGCGGAGGCGAAGCTTGAGCTCGCGGCCTCGGCCTCAGCCGAGACAATCAAAGGTCTTCTTCCGGTTTTGGATGACTGTGAACGGGCGATGAAGATGCTTAAGGAGAACTCTTCCGATGATGTGGCCAAAGAAGGTACGGAATTGATTTACAATAAATTGATGTCTTACTTAAAAAGCAAGGGACTTGAGGTCATCAAGGCTAAGGGCGAGAAGTTCGACACTGACTTCCATGAGGCTGTGGCACAGTTCCCGGTACAGGAAGAGGACAAGAAGGGACTTGTCTACGATGTAGTGCAGACAGGCTACACTCTGGGCGGAAAAGTTATCCGTTACGCCAAAGTGGTTGTAGCGATATAGGAGATTCTTGAATATGGCAGAAAAAAGAGATTACTACGAGGTGCTGGGGGTCGCGAAGACTGCCAGCGAAGACGACATAAAGAAAGCCTACAGGGCGGCGGCGATGAAGTGGCATCCTGACCGCTGGGTAGACGGTACGGAAGCTGAGAAGAAGACCGCCGAGGAAAAATTCAAGGAGGCCTCGGAGGCTTATTCAGTGCTCAGCGACCCTGACAAAAAGGCAAAGTATGACCAGTATGGTTTTGCCGGTGTCGGCAGCCAGCCGGGTCCTGACTTCAGCGGTGGATTCGGCAATCTGAACGACATTCTCAGCGATTTGTTCGGCGGCGCAGGTTTCTCTGGATTCGGAGGATTCTCTGGATTCGGAGGCGGAACCCGGGGAGCGGGCCAAGGACGGACCCAGCAGAGAGTCGCCAGGGGCCGGGACATCAGGACAAGAGTGCGCCTGACCCTTGAGGAAATAGCCACCGGTGTGGAGAAAGAGATCACCCTGGAGCGCAACAGGCCGTGCCCTGACTGCGGAGGACGCGGAACACTGAATCCTTCAGATGTCAAGACCTGTCCTACGTGCAACGGTACCGGCCAGACACAGCGGGTTGTCAATTCAATGTTCGGCAGGACCGTCACCTACTCAACCTGCCCTCAATGCGGAGGCGAGGGAAAGATCATCTCGAACCCCTGCCGCACGTGTGGAGGAACCGGTCTTGTGCGCAGGCGCGAGACAGTAAAAGTCCGTATTCCTGCGGGCGTTGAGGACGGAATGCAGCTGACCATCAAGGGAGAAGGCCACTCAGCTCCCCACGGAGGAGTCAATGGCGACCTTCTTGTTGTGATCGAGGAGATTCCGCATTCTGTTCTCAAGCGTGACGGAAAGAACCTGTTCTACTCTACTGTCATCTCAGTGACTGACGCGATCCTCGGCGGAGAGATCACGGTCCCTTGCCTGGACGGATCCTACAAGGTCAAGATAGACCCGGGAACACAGTCCGGAACCGTGATGAAGCTCCGCGGGAAGGGACTTCCGGCGGTGAGCGGCTACGGAAGCGGATTCGGAGACCTTTACGTCAAGATCCTGGTGTGGATTCCTAAGAAACTTTCCTCCGATGAGAAGAACGCGCTGGAGAACATAAGGAACAGCCGGTCATTCACTCCGGATCCATCCCGCGATGACAAGGCCGTGTTCGACAAGATGAAGAACATTTTCTAATGGGACTTTTTATTAATTGACATGACAAGGGCCGTCCTGTGCATTGCGCGCGGGAGGGTCTTTTTTAATTAGACAATTTCAGATTATGGCAAAGTACAGAAAACTTGAGACCTTGACGGCGATTAAGGAGACGGGAATAGTCCCGGTCTTCTTCAACAGTGATGTGGAGATCGCAAAAAAAGTTGTCAAGGCATGCTACGAAGGCGGCATCAGGGCCTTTGAGTTCACAAATCGTGGAGACTTCGCGATAGAGGTCTTCAAAGAATTGTCAAAGTTCGTTCTTTCCGGGTGCCCGGGGCTTATCCTGGGTGCGGGGACCATTCTGGACGCACCTACGGCGGCTCTTTACATCCAGATGGGCGCGAACTTCATAGTGTCACCTTCATTAAATCCAGAGGTTGCGAAACTGTGCAACAGGCACGGGCTTCCATACACCCCAGGATGCGGCAGCGTCACAGAGATAAGCGATGCCCAGGAACTTGGCTGCGACCTAGTGAAGGTCTTCCCGGCAGGCAGTGTCGGCGGACCGAAGTTCGTGAAAGACATCCTTGCCCCTCTGCCTTGGTCCATGATAATGGCAACAGGAAGCGTGGAGCCGACGCAGGAGAATCTGTCGGCGTGGGCGAAATCCGGCGTCACATGTGTCGGAATGGGTTCAAAACTCTTCCCTAAAGAGATGATCGCGGCCGGAGAATGGTCAAGGATCACCGATTTATGCAGGGCGGCTTTAAAATTCTTCAAATAATCTCAAAAAGTTTTTGGATTAAAGAAAAAATTCGTACTTTTGCAGTCCGAAACAAGAGCAACCGCTTACGGGTCGTTATCAAATGTGCGTAATGTTGCCAAAAATTTATTGAGAAATGGATTTGATTAAAGTTGTAGAACAGGCTTTCGCTAACGAGAAAGTCGCTACCTATCCAAGATTCAAGGCTGGTGACACAATTACTGTCACCTACAGAATCAAGGAAGGTGACAAGGATAGACTCCAGAAGTTCAGAGGTGTGGTTATCCAGCTTAGAGGCGCCACCCCACAGACAAAGACCTTCACGGTACGCAAGATTTCCGGAGGCATCGGAGTTGAGAGAATATTCCCGATTCAGTCACCATTCATTGACGGCATTGAATTGAACAAGGTCGGCAAGGTCCGCAGAGCAAGAATCTTCTATCTGCGTCAGCTCTCGGGTAAGAAGGCAAGAATCAAAGAGAAAAAACTTGCTTTCGTAAAGGAAGAGGAAGCATAGCCCTTGTAGAGATAAAGCCGGAGCAGGTCTCCGGCAAACGGTCCCCTAGCTCAACTGAATAGAGCATTTGACTACGGATCAAAAGGTTACAGGTTTGAATCCTGTGGGGATCACAAAGATGCGAGGCTATTGAATGGTTCAATAAGTCTCGCGTTTTGTTTGCGGAATTAGCTCAGTTGGTAGAGCGTTGGCTTCCCAAGCCGAAGGTCACGAGTTCGAGCCTCGCATTCCGCTCACAGACGAAAGGCCAAGAAGATTTTTCTTCTTGGCCTTTTCCTTTTTTGTTAGAGTATCTGAATCTTTCCGTAGCCCGGATGTGTTATGCCTCAGGGATCTCATCGTTGGCAGGGATGGAGAACGGGGACTTGCCGGATCCCACCGTAAAGTCATCCTCCTCTCTCTCGGCCGGAGCCTGGACATCATACATTCCCGGACGGGAACCAGAGGTCAATTGATTGAACTCTTCCTCGGTGATCATCTTGCAGTTGCCGTTGAACTTGGCGTCAAGCTCCACCTGAAGCCTACGGATGTGAAGGTCACCGTCAACCACACAAGTGTCCTTAAGGGAAAGGGTGTCCTTAACAAAGAAGTTGCCGTTGATCGTTCCCCAAAAGTCAGCGTTGTTACAGATGATGTCACCTTTGATCACAGCCTTCTCACCGACCACAACTTTCGCCTGAGAGAAAATCCTTCCCTCGAATGTACCGTCTATTCTGATATCATTGGGAGATGTTATTTCACCCTTGATCACCGAACCGGCCGAGATTCTGCTGATGTCGTTCACGCCAGCAGAATCGGTAGAACCATAATTCGCACTCATATTCCTTTGTTATTATATTCAGTTGATATATTTCATTAAACCAGCCCAGCGCCGTGGCAGTTCTTGTACTTCTTGCCAGAACCGCAAGGGCAAGGGTCGTTGCGCCCGATCTTCTTGTCCACGTGGATCGGGGTTCTCGCCTTCTGCTCGCCATTGGTGGTGAGATCATTGCGTTGGGTCCTCATGTTGCTCATGTCCTGACTCCTTGGAGTCTGGGCAGGACGGGCCTCGCTGTCCTCACGCAGAGGGACAAAAGCCCTTAGCAGGAAAGAGAGGACATCCTTGTCAAGTTCCTCAAGCATCGTGGCGAAGAGGTTGTAGCTCTCAAGCTTGTAAACCACTAGCGGGTCCTTCTGCTCATAGGCGGCGTTCTGCACGCTCTGCCGGAGGTCATCCATGTCACGAAGATGCTGCTTCCAGTGCTCATCGATCTGGTAAAGGATGATCGAACGGCTGAGAGCCTTGGCTATCTCCTTGCCCTCAGAGTTGTAGGCTTTTTCAAGATCAACACTGAGAGTCAACATCTTGCGGCCATCAGAAATAGGGATGGCAATGTTCTTGTACATGTTGCCCTGCTTCTCGAAGATCATCTTGATAAACGGATAGACCTTCTCGGCGAGAGTGCTCATCCTGCGCTCATAAACGGTCTGCATCTGTTTGCAGAGAGCATCCGCAAGCTGGTCGCCCTTGGCTTCGGAATAGAACTTCTCATCGAAGCCGAGGTCAATGGACAGCTGGGCCATCACATATTCTTCAAAATCATGATAAGACATTCCTTCGGAGCGTCCAGCAATGATGGAGGCAGAATCGATCATCATGTTCCGAACATCAATCTCAATTCTTTCTCCAGAAAGAGCGTTGCGCCTTCTGGCATAGACCGCCTCACGCTGGTAGTTCATCACATCGTCATATTCAAGGAGTCTCTTTCGGATTCCGAAGTTGTTCTCCTCAACTTTTCTCTGTGCGTTCTCTATTGACTTGGAAAGCATCCCACTCACAAGAGCCTCATCATCAGCCATTCCGAGCTTGTCAACCACTCCCGCGATCCTCTCTGAACCGAACAAACGCATCAACTTGTCCTCAAGGGAAACATAGAATGCAGATGAGCCAGGGTCTCCCTGACGCCCCGCACGTCCCCTCAACTGACGGTCCACACGGCGGCTGTCATGTCTCTCCGTTCCGATTATCGCAAGGCCTCCCGCTTTCTTCACCTCAGGGGAAAGCTTGATGTCTGTACCACGGCCAGCCATGTTAGTGGCTATTGTCACCGTACTGGACAGACCGGCCTGGGCGACGATCTCCGCCTCTCTGGCGTGCTCTTTGGCATTGAGGACATTATGCCTGATGCCCCTCATGCGAAGCATTCTGCTCAAGAGTTCGGAAGTCTCCACGTCAGTTGTACCGACCAGAACCGGACGTCCTTCCTTGATGAGTTCCTCGACCTTATTTATGACGGCGGTGTATTTCGCTTTCTTTGTCTTATAGATAAGGTCATCGTGATCGACCCTGATCACAGGACGGTTCGTCGGGATGACAACCACATCCAACTTGTATATTGACCAGAACTCTCCCGCCTCGGTCTCGGCGGTACCGGTCATTCCGGCGAGTTTGTGGTACATTCTGAAGTAGTTCTGAAGGGTTACGGTCGCGAATGTCTGTGTGGCAGCCTCAACCTTGACGTTCTCCTTGGCCTCGACAGCCTGATGCAGGCCATCGCTCCAGCGGCGGCCCTCCATGATACGGCCGGTCTGCTCGTCCACGATCTTGACCTTGTTGTCGATCACGATGTAGTCGACATCCTTCTGGAACATCGCATAGGCCTTGAGGAGCTGGATCACAGTGTGGACGCGCTCGCTCTTGAGGGAATAGTCCTCCATGAGGGCGTCCTTCTTCTCCTGCTTCTCCTCAGCGGAGAGCCCGGTGTTCTTCTGGATCTCGGCGATCTGGCTTCCAACGTCAGGAAGCACGAAGAAATCAGGATTCGAGACGGCGTTCGCAAGCAGATCGTGTCCCTTGTCGGTCATGTCGACAGAGTGCTGCTGCTCACTTATCACGAAATACAATTCGTCTGTCACAACATGCATCTCACGCTCGTTGTCCTGCATGTAATAGTTTTCGGCCTTCTGCATCAGCTGCTTCATGCCCTGCTCGCTGAGGAACTTGATAAGTGGCTGGTACTTAGGGAGACCTTTGTAGGCACGCAGGAGAAGCATTCCTCCCTCGTCCTCCTTACCGGCCGCAATGGCCTTCTTGGCATCGTTCAGGACCTGGGTCACGAGCGCGCGCTGCTTCTGGTAGAGACTCTCGACGTAAGGCCTGAACTCCATGTACTGCTCATCATCCTGAGCCTTGGCCACAGGACCGGAGATGATCAACGGAGTACGGGCATCATCGATGAGCACGGAGTCCACCTCATCGACAATGGCATAGTGGTGCTTCCTCTGGACAAGGTCCGCCATCCTGACCGCCATGTTGTCACGAAGGTAGTCAAAACCGAACTCATTGTTGGTACCGAAGGTGATGTCACAGTTGTAGGCCCGCTTACGGGCGTCGCTGTTTGGCTCATGCTTGTCGATGCAGTCCACTGAAAGGCCATGGAACATATAAAGAGGTCCCATCCACTCGGAGTCGCGCTTGGAGAGATAGTCATTGACTGTCACCATGTGCACTCCCTTTCCGGCCAGAGCGTTAAGGAACACAGGAAGGGTAGCCACCAGAGTTTTTCCCTCACCGGTGGCCATCTCCGCGATCTTGCCCTGATGCAGCACGATACCACCGATCAGCTGGACATCGTAGTGGACCATGTCCCAGGTCACCTCGTTGCCGCCGGCGACCCAGTGGTTCTGGTAGACAGCCTTGTCACCCTCGATGCGGACGAAATCATGATTGACGCTCAGCGCGCGATCAAAGTCAGTGGCCGTCACCTCGATGACGGCGTTCTCCTTGAACCTGCGGGCAGTGGACTTCATAATGGCAAAAGCCTCGGGGAGAATCTCATCCAGAACCTTCTCGATTTCAGCGTCCTCATCCTTGACAAGCTTGTCGGACTCAGTCGCGAGACTCTCTTTCTCATGTACAGGAATATCCTCGTCCAGCTTGGCCTTGATCTCGGCGATCCTCTTCTCGAAAGGAGCCTCGCACTCACGCAGCCTTGCCTTCAACTCTTCCGTCTTAGCCCTCAACTCATCGTTGGAGAGTTTGTCTATCGGACCGTAAGCCTCCAAGACCTTGTTGAGAACAGGCCTGATCTGCTTGAGGTCCCTGTCGGCTTTCGAGCCGAACACTTTTTTTAGAATAGTTGCTATAGCCATAAAAAAAATCAAATGTCTCTGATTATCCTACAAATTTAATGATAATCAAAGACATTTACAATTTTTAATCCCCGAATGCGTGACTGACCATTTGTCAGCCTGTCACGGCACGTCTCACATGACTGTCATACTGCGCAAGGATGTCCCTGTAAATCAAAATATTGAGCCTCTCACAAGGACCACTTCCACCACAACATTACCTCAATCAACCAAATAGTTGAGCAGAAGTTTACGAATATTATCGGAGATGCGCTTGTGGGCGTCGGTGGCGTTCTCCAGCATTTCCGCCAGATTCTTGTACTTGACCAGTTCCCTGGTGTCCTCCTCATTGCTGAAGATGTAGCCCACATACTCCTCATAGGCATCATCGGCGGCGTGCTCCAACTCTGTCACACGATCACATGCCATGGATATGGCCGGGATGTTCCTCTTTAGATCAACAAGAAGCGGAATCGCATCGTGGATGACCTCTGACTGTGACTTGGCCATCCGGGCAAGTTCCTTCAGCTGCTCATCCAGTTTCTTGGGGCGATAGATCAGCACGGCCTTTGATGTGTCCTTGATGACATCAAGGCAATCGTCCATCGCCATGGCCACAGCCTGGAGATCCAGCTTGTTGACCTGGACGAAAAGGCGTCCCGACAACATCTCGTGAAATTCCGTAAGAAGGGCGTCTCCTTGAGCCTCACATGACTTTATGTCTTTTTCCATGCCCGAGCGAAGCTCCACGTCCTCTGTTCCGAACATCTCAAGCAACAGCGACGCGGTTTTGCTCAGGAAGTCAGTCTGCTGCGCAAGAATCGGGACGAAATCGTGACGGGTTCCCCGGAAAAATTGCCTCATTCCTTTCAAAAGTCCCATAAATATTTTCTTATACCCAATAAACATTTTTTGTCAACACCCAAATTTACAATCTATTTCGCGATTTCACCACATTTCCGTAAAAAACAGAAACTTTTTCATCGTTTTTCTTTTTTGGCCAACCATGAAACCGACAGGACAACTACCTTTGCATCAGGGACTTTACCCGGCAGTGATTGCCCGGAAACAGTCTTCTGCGCTTCAATCCCGCCACAGCCAGCGACCCAACTCCGGCTCACCACTAACAACATGCGGTATTCTGCCGCGGTATCCACTCAATTTTCGTACTTGCTTTACTCTTAATACCGGTCTGGACAGACTGGCAGGCGGGATGATGCGTGAGAGACGCGACGCCGAATGATTTCTTTGTGCCCCACGTTTTGAATTTCAACATAAACTCCCTAAATTAGGCGCCAAAATGATCCACAATGCGACTGGCTTACTGCATACACGCTCTAAACCTATCCGGAGGAATAGAAAGGGTGCTGACAATCAAGGCCAACTATCTGGCGGATGTCATGGGCTACGAGGTCCACATCATTACAGCCAGACAGAAGGGCAGGAAAGAGTTTTTCCGGCTAAGTGAAAGAATTGTGCGTCACGACCTTGACGCCAATGACAGATTCTTCATCCTCAAATACCGGAAAAGACTGGAGGGCGTGCTTCGCATGATAAGGCCTGACATCACGGTGACAGTCTGCGACAACAGTCTGTATGCTGTCGCAAAATGCTCTTTGATAAGTCCGACAATCGGGGAATTCCATTTCTCCCACGAGAAATTCCTGCTCAAGTACGGTAAAAGCGCATTCGGAAGGCTTTACGCCGCCTTCAGGACAAAAAGGCTGGAAACCGCTGTCAAAAAACTTGACCGGTTTGTTGTTCTGACAAAGGCTGACAAAAAGGATTGGCTTGAAATCAGACCAGATGTCGTTCAAATCTACAATCCGTTGCCTTTCAACTCAAACGAAGTGTCCCCTCTGACGCGGAAGCGTTGCATAGCGGTCGGAAGGCTGGAAAGCCAGAAAAATTTCAAGGATCTTGTAAAAGCATGGAAGACCGTGGACAGCAAACACCCGGACTGGACGCTCAGCATCTACGGGAAGGGCAGTCAGAGGGAGATTCTTGAGAACCTGATCAAAAGTGACGGATTACAAGACAAGGTGATTTTGGAAGGCAACACAGACAACGTTCGTCAAGAGTTGCTAGACAGCTCCTGCCTGGTGATGTCCTCACGCTTTGAAGGGTTCCCGATGATTCTTCTGGAGGCTTTGGACACCGGACTTCCCATCGTAAGCTACGATTGCCCGAAAGGCCCGTCAGAAATCGTGACTACCGGAGCCAACGGCTATCTCGTCAAAGTCGGCGACACGGCCGCCATGGCTCAAGGAATATGCAGCGTGATCTCCAGTGAAGGCCTAAGAAAACGATTCGGAGCCGAATCCAAAAGGCGCTCCGGAAATTTCACCTTGGATAAAATAATGAAAGAATGGCATAGCCTGTTCATGGGAACCTTCTAGGCGGTCAGGGAATCCCACCGGCCTTTATCTCTCATAGATGGATTTCAGCGGAAAAGTCCGTTCAAAGGATTCCAGAAGTATCTTCCTTTCCGACATGTAGGCGCTCTCCTTGAGATGCACATCATTAATGCAGACAATCTTTCTGGATGGAGCGCGGAGGTACTCCCCGATCGCCGCCGCGGAAGAGGTGGCTATGGAAAAGAATTTGCCCGGCAGGCGTTCCTTGACAACCTTCCCCTCGTGGAAAAGATAATCCAGAAACAGGTACTGGTTCAAGTTGTCCACCGTACGCACTCTGGAGAGTGTCGAAAATATCTCATCCCGCATCTTTTCGGACACTTCCATGCAGGCGCTCCGAAACATCGGGGAGCAGATGTGCTGGGGACGGACAAAAAAAAGACTGTTTCCCAAACCCAGCGCCTTTCTGGCCAACCTGTCCGAATTACGACACTGGCGCTTGTACATCCCGGCGGCGAAAAGATGGTACGAGAAACCGATCACAACCTTGCCGTCCCGAAAAAAATCGCTCTCCTCGCAAAGGGACACAGGGAACATGTCATCGTTGAAATAGATGAATCTTTCATCCAAGCCCGGAATCTTGTGCAGGAACATTTCAATCGTCGTGCTGTTGAATGTCGGCAGAAAATCTTCCGGGATCAGCTGACGATGCGTCACGACATTCAGCCGGTCCGAAGCCCATGAAGGAACTTGAGACTCTCCGGAAACCACAAGATGGACATTTCTTATGAACGGCATGCACGTCTGGATGCCCCTGAGAAGATACTTCAGTGTTCCCCAGTCACGAAAACGCTTGTCAAGCGCAGGGACATTCATCGCCCGTGAGTACTGCTCACGCCATTCAGGATCCAAACCGTTCACATAGGTAATGACAGCATCCATAGAATCAATCGTCCAGAAGATAAACAGTAAGATCGTGTGTTTTACGGTCCTTTTCAGGTGGAAGTGCCATGTAGTCGCCGTACTCCTGCGTCAACCATTCATCCCAACGCCGGAAAGCCTTGAAGCGGCTGCCCTCGAACTCCAAGTCGACATATTCCTCCAGCATGTTCCTTTCAAAGATTTCCCTAGTGCCGTTATAGGTGACGGAGACAGCCCCGGCGAGACGGGATGTCTCGTAAGGGAACTTCCGAACCTCAGAGTCAATCTTTTTCCACCAATATTCCGCACCCATGGCATGAGCCTCGATCTTTGAGAACAGAGGCTGGTGGAAATTGAACAGGTCGAACCTTGTGCCGCAGATGTTGAGCCTGTGCGACCAATGCGTCAACCGGCGCTCTCTTTTTCTCTGGAGGCCAACATCCTCAGGCTTGCCATCCATCGGGAATATGTCAATGTTCAGTCCGAAATCATAGTCAAATCCGCGCCCCTGGATACTCTTTGTCCAAGTGTCCTCCACTTTTGCAAAAAAATGAACAAACCTGTCCCCTTTCATGCCCTCCTTGTGGCAAAGGCAACGGTAACGGGAGTCTGGAGCCTTGCCAAACAAGGCGACGAACCTCTCATAATCAGGCCTCGGCATCAAAAGGTCCATGTCATCGTCCCAAGGTATGAAGCCCTTGTGGCGCACAGCACCGAGAAGTGTGCCATAAGCCATGGAGTACCTTATCTTCTCTTTCTCGCAGAAAGCATCGACCTCTTTAAGGATGTCAAGAAGATAGAGTTGAATCTCTCTATGTGACAGTTTTTGCATTTCAGCAATTAAAATAACCTCAGATAATCACAAATATAACTGTTTTTTATTAAATTTGCGTAAATCAGAAGCAAACTGAGTATGCATTCATATGTTTTCCCAGGAGACCTGGACAAGGAAATAGCCATGATCGGATCACAGCCGATCCCCTACATGAGAACCGAGGAGTTCTCCGACATCAACCTCGAATCCGAGAGCATCCTTCTGGATCTCATCCACTGCCGGGGAGGGAGGGTGATTGTCTACACTGGCTCCGGAACCGGGGCCATGAGCGCTGTGGTTGAGAACTACGTCTGTACCAAGAAAAAAGCAATCGCCATAAATGGCGGCTCATTCGGGAAAAGGTGGGTCTCTCTCTGTGAATATTACGATGTCCCTGTGGTTGACTTCAAGGTTCCATTCGCCAAAGACGCCGACTATGATGAGTTGGAGAGGACCGTGGAGGCTGAACGCCCGGAAGTGTTCCTCTGCCAGCATCACGAAACCTCTACCGGACAACTTTTCAATCTGAAGAAAATCTCTGAAATATGCCACAGGCATAATGTCTCGTTGGTGGTCGATGCGATCAGCTCATTCCTCGCCGAGGAACTGGACATGGACGCCCTCGGAATCGACATCTGCGTCACAAGCAGCCAGAAAGGCCTCAACATTCCTCCTGGCCTGTCGATCCTGTTCATAAGCAAGAGACTGGAAGGGTATGCATTCGCGCACAGAGGTTACTATTGGGATTTCGAGGACAATCTTAACAATCTCAAGAGAGGCCAGACACCGTTCAGTCCGGCGACCCTTATCTATCTTCAACTAAACGCAAGGCTCAATCAGATCAAGTCTCAAGGCGGAGAATCCGACAACATTTCCCGAGTGCGCCACAGAGCCGAGGTGTTCCGCGAGGAATGTAGGGAATATGGTTGGGACATGCCGGCCGAGGCTCCTTCCTTCGCGATCACTGCCATCCAGACCAGAGACACATCCGAACGCAGGATTTTCAGAGGCCTGATCGAGCGCTTCCAGACTTACATAATGCCAGGATCCATTCCAGGATTCTACAGAATCTCCCACATGGGTCTCCAGACTGATGAGGAACTACGGACCCTGGCCAAGCGCATACATTTGATAGAATCCGAAATCGTTTGATGAAAAAGGTTATAACTTACGGCACTTTTGACGTCCTCCATCAAGGGCACATTAATCTGTTGCGTCGGGCAAAGGAGCTTGGTGACTGGCTCATTGTCGGCGTGACGACGGACAACTTTGACCTTGAACGCGGTAAGATGAACACGCGGGACAGCGTGATGAAACGCATACAGGCTGTAAAGGACACCGGATTCGCCGACGAGATCATAATCGAAGAATACAAAGGGCAAAAGATAGATGACATTCAGAAGCATAACATAGATGTCTTCGCGATCGGCTCTGATTGGGAAGGTTACTTCGATTACCTTAAAGAATACTGTGAGGTTGTGTATCTGCCTCGCACCCAAGGCATCTCCAGCACCATGCTCAGGGAGGAGCAACTCTCTGTAAGGATAGGCATAATCGGAACCGGCAGCATCGCTGAAAGATTCGTACCAGAAGCCAAATTTGTCAGCTGCAACACGGTCAGCACCGCATTCAATCCTGACACGGAGGAATGCCTGAGGTTCTGCACGGCAAACGGGATTCCATTCGCGGCCAAGACCCTTGACGAGCTGTTGGAAGACTGCGACGCTGTCTACATCGCCTCTCCTCACTACACTCATTTCAACTATGCGAGAGCGGCTCTGACTGCCGGCAAACACGTACTTTGCGAGACGCCTTTTGTCCTGCGCCACGCGGAAGCGCAAGAATTGTTCTCAATCGCCGAAGACAATGGCACGACCCTGATGGTCGCGCACAAGACAGCCTATTGCCCGGCTTTCCGCCACCTTGTCTCCACATTGAAATCCGGTGCGATCGGTAAGATCGTGGACATCAACGCATCGGTCACCACTCTCACCGATGAGAAGTCCTCGAAGCTGGATCACAATAAGTTCGGAGGGAGCATGAACGAGAACGCCTGCTTCCCCTTGCTTCCTGTCATAAAGCTATTGGGATGCGATGTACGGGATGTCAATTTCTATTCAATCATGAAAAACGAGGTTGACATGTACACAAAGGCAGTGTTCCGCTATGACAGCGCGACCGCGTCTTTCCAGGTCGGTCTTGGTGCAAAGACAGAAGGCAACATGGTGATCTCCGGGACCCAAGGGTACATCTACGTTCCGGCACCATGGTGGAAAACCGACTTTTTTGAGCAAAGATTCGAGGATCAAAACATGAACAGAAAATGTTTCTACCCGTTCATGGGCGAAGGTTTGAGGTATGAGATCAGGGAATTCATCTCCCAAATCCTGAACCCGGGCCAAAGCGTCTATCTTCTGACAAAGGATGAGATCCTGAAGATGACCCAGATTCAAGAGGACTACCTGAATGGCAAGAATGTCTACAAGCTAAGCTAACGTCTATGAAACAGCTCAAATTAAAGGAACTGCAACAGTTCAGCCTTGAGATACTCAAAGATGTGGCCGGTTTCTGTGAGAGGAACGGCATCAGATATTCCTTGGGCTATGGCACACTGCTTGGGGCGGTGCGCCACAAAGGCTTCATCCCATGGGACGACGATTTGGACATAATGATGCCACGTGATGACTACGAACGGTTCAGAACCTCCTACCGTTCCGATAGGTTTTCATTCATCGACAGCCGCAACACAGCTGATTGCTATATAGCTTTCGGCAGGGTCTGCGACACGGAAAAGACACTCGCCTCCAGTTGCATCCCTTGGATAAAACGCGATGTAGGGGTTTGGATTGACATATTCCCGATTGACAGGGTGCCGGACGATCCTGACACTTTTAAAAGGATACATGACTCTTTGTTCCTTTTGTTGAAGCTAAATGTCGGAATACGCAAGGCGCATGCCGCCCTCTCTTCAAGGTTTTCAATCAAGAAAAGGCTCAAGGCATGGATTCTCAAGAAGATGAATCCCCGTCTCAGCAGGCGCGACCCTGCCGACATAGTCAGGGACATGACAACCCTTATCGCTCTTGTATCTCCACCGGAAAGCCATCACTGGTCACAACTCTGCTGCCCTGACGATGGGACATGCGAGTTTTTCACAGACCAGGAGATCAATGAGTACGTCAAATTAAGTTTCGAGGACAGTGAGTTTTTTGTCTGGAAGAGTTATGACAGCATCTTACGTGACTCCTACGGGGACTACATGATCCTTCCGCCACAAAACAAACGGAAACCATTGCAGGACTACATCACTTTCTGGTGGAAGGATTAACGCCTGCCATCAAGGGTTCAAACATCTGTGCGTAAATACTTCGCTGTCCACGACTGTCCCGCCTTGATCATTTCCTCCGGAGTGCCGGCGAAGACCACCTGGCCGCCGTTGTCTCCGGCCTCGGGTCCGAGGTCGATGACCCAGTCGGCGGCTCTTATCACATCCAGATTGTGTTCCACGACAATCACAGTGTGGCCGTTGCGTATCAGGAAATCAAATGCCTTCAGCAACTTCTCCACGTCATAGAAATGCAGACCGGTCGTCGGTTCGTCGAACAGGAACAGGATCTTTTTCCTGCTGCCAGCCGGATCATCCTCATTTTTGGACAGGAACCAGGCCAGCTTGATCCTCTGGCTCTCCCCTCCGGACAAGGTCGATGAGCTCTGGCCGAGCTTGATGTAGGACAGTCCCACATCGACAAGCGGCTGGAGTTTCCGGGCAATCTGCTTTGAGAGTTCCTCCGGCTGCGAGCCGAAGAACAAGATCGCCTCCTCGACACTCATGTTCAGGATGTCGTCAACATTCTTGCCCTTGAAACGGACCTCAAGGATGTCCGGCTTGAAGCGCTTGCCTCCGCACGTATCGCAGACCATTGTCACATCAGCCATGAACTGCATCGGGATGCGCACGAATCCGTCACCCTGACACTCCGGGCAACGTCCGCCGTCCTGGTTGAACGAGAAGAAAGACGGAGTGTAGCCGTTGATCTTGGCATATTGTTGGTCAGCAAGGAGCTTGCGGATGTCATCGTAGACCTTTAGATAGGTCACGGCGTTGGAGCGGGAGCTCTTCCCTATCGGATTCTGGTCGACATATTCAACATTCTTGATGCGGTCGGTGTTGCCGGAGATCTTTTTGAATATCCCGGGAAGGTCGCCGGTCTGGTTGATCTGACGGTAAAGCGCCGGGTAGAGTATGTCCCCGACCAGGGAGGATTTTCCGCTGCCGCTGACCCCGGAGACAACTGTCAGAACCCCAAGAGGGAAACGCACGTCAATATTCTTAAGATTGTGCTCCCGGGCGCCTTCCACAGTGATTGAATATGTCCACGGATGCTTTTCCCTGACGTAGCGGGAGCGCCGTCCGGTCAGGTACTGGAGCGTCAGGGAATTGTCCATTACCTTCGCCGGAACCTTGTCTCCGATCTTTCCCTGGAAGACAATCTGCCCTCCGTTCACTCCGGCGTAAGGGCCCATGTCGATCAGTACGTCCGCAGCGCGTATGATCTCCTCGTCGTGCTCGACAACGACAAGGGTGTTGCCTATGTCACGCAGTTTGCGCAGCACACCGATAAGCCGTTCGGTGTCACGCGGATGCAGGCCGATGCTCGGCTCGTCAAGAATGTACATCGAGCCGACCAGCGAGCTTCCGAGGGCGGTCACCAGATTGATTCTCTGGCTTTCCCCACCCGAAAGGGTGTTGCAGGCGCGGCTCAGCGTAAGATACGCAAGTCCGACATCCTTTATGTACCTCAGACGCGAGACAATCTCCTCGACGGCCTTGCGCACAATGGATGTCTCATAGTCGGTCAACCTCAAGCCGGCGAAGAAGTCAAGAAGCGCGTCCACGTTCATGTCAAGCAGTTCCGCTATGGTCTTCCCGCCTACTTTCACGTAAAGCGCCTCCGGGCGCAGCCTCGTGCCGTGACAGGCGTGGCATGTGGTTCTGCCGGAGAACCTGCTGAGCATGTACTTGTACTGGATCTTGTAGCGGTTGGACTCAACCCACTTGAAGAACTCGTTGATGCCGATGATCGAATTGTCGTCACCCTCAACACTGTGGCCATTCCAGATGATGTCCTTGACCTTTTGCGGAAGATTGCAGTAAGGCTCGAAGATAGGGATTCCGTAACGGGGAGCCACCTTGATCAGATGATCCCTGTACCAGCCCATTGATTCTCCCCTCCAGCAGGCTATGGCGCCATCGTAGATGCTCTTGGTCTTGTCTGGAATCACAAGGTCTTCGCTGATCCCTATGATCTTGCCGAGGCCTCCGCAGACAGGGCAGGCACCCAGAGGGCTGTTGAACGAGAAAAGATATTCATCCGGCTGGCGGAAGGTTATTCCATCCAGCTCGAAACGGTTGGAATATTCCTCGACGGAATTGTCCTTGCGCAGGATGAGTCTGCCCTCGCCCACCCTGAACGCGGTGTCGATCGATGACCGCAGTCTGGTCTGGAGATCCTCCCACTCGTTTTGGGACCACGGCTCGCCGTCATCACCGTAAGGCAGGCAATTTCTGAAGTCCGGCAGCCTCAGACGGTCGACCAGCAGGTCAAGATGTTCAGGATACTCACCCTTGTCAGCCATCTTCATTACTTCCTCGATGCGGATTATGCCCTCATCGCCAAAGAAACGGGAATATCCTTCCTCCTTCAGCCCGAGCATCAACTCTACCTTGTCCTCCCTCGCGGACCAGTTGAGGTCAGCGAGAATATACGCCGTCCTTGAGTCTCCGCTCAGGATGCTCGCCATAACGTCATTGACGCTATGACACTTGACCTCCCTGCCGCTGATCGGGGAATATGTCCGTCCTATCCTCGCGAAAATGATGCGGAGATAGTCGTAAATCTCGGTTGTCGTGGCCACAGTGGAGCGTGGATTCTTGACATTGACCTTCTGCTCGATGGCGATCGCCGGAGGAATGCCTTCTATAGACTCCACATCCGGCTTGCTCATCCTGCCAAGAAACTGACGCGCGTACGAGGACAGGCTCTCGGCGAAGCGCCTCTGCCCTTCCGCGAAAAGCGTGTCGAAAGCCAGAGATGATTTTCCCGACCCGGATATTCCTGTCACCACCACCAGCTTGTTCCTAGGGATCTCGACTGTAATGTTCTTGAGGTTGTTGACCTTAGCTCCCTTTATGATGATCTTTCCGTCCTCTGCCATAGTCGTCCAGCGATTAGCGAACTGCAAAAATACGAATATTTCCCGTCTTTTCATCACAACCAGCCTACCGTTTCTTTATTGCACCCATGATTTTGACAACCCCGACACCCATGATTTTGACACCCCAAAAACAGAGCGTGGATGCTGTTTGACCTACAGCAGGGCTTCGATCATACTTCCGACAGCAGGTGCCGCACCATTTCTTTTTAACGTGTAGGATAACAACTTTATCTTCAATCCTTTACACACAGTTCCCCCTACCCGGCACGGGCAGGAGGAACCTTTATTAACATATTTATTAACAAGCAGTTAAACTCCACGAGGCAGATATAGCGCCACAGCCGGGCAGGTCTGAACCCACAGCCGAGCAGGTCTGAACCCTCAGCCGGGCAGGTCTGGCGCCCGCTTGTCATCATTGTCAGAGACAGGTGTACTTCCAGAACGATCTTGCCTTTGGCCATGTGAATACCCGAGCAGATGGGACGGCAGGACATAACCCACCAGACCCTGAAGAACAGACAATGATGACATATTTATATACCTTTTGTAACGTTTACACAAAGACACATGTAAGTTCTACTTTACTTCCTTAACACACAAGGTTTTGGACTGCCCCGGAATATTCGGAAGATAATTCGGAAGATAATCCAGAAGTCTTACGCAGCACGCACTGCTACAAGAAGAACAAGATAGAATAAAGAAACTGAAAATAGTTGGAATTGCCGGTAGGAATAAAAAGAAGTCTCACCAGTTGTTGATTGACAACACACTTGTGAGACTTTTTCGCGGTGCGGAAGGGACTCGAACCCTCGACCTCCGGCGTGACAGGCCGGCATTCTAACCAGCTGAACTACCGCACCATGCGACTTTGCATCCGCGAATCCAAGACTGTTTTCTTGAATGCGGATGCAAAGATACGCATATTTCTTGAATCTGCAAACTTTTTACTTAATTTCTATGACTTTTTTTGCAGGAGTTGACTCTTCTTTCTGGACCTTTGGAAGGTTGATCTTTAGGACACCATTGACAACAGCAGCGTTAATCTTGTCTTTCTCAACATCTTCCGGAAGAACCATAGTCTGCTGGAACTTTGAGTACGAGAATTCGCGTCTCAGATAATGACCGTGCTTCTTTTCCTCATTGTTTTCCTCTTTCTTCTCCATGTTGATCACGAGATCACCATTGTCGTCAAGACTGACCTTGAAATCATCCTTGGTCATTCCAGGAGCGGCAAGCTCGATGTCATAACTTTTCTCGTTCTCCAATACATTGATCGCCGGGGCGGTCGCATTGGCTCTTACCATCCAATCATTGTCAAAGAAATCATTGAACATGCTTGGCAACCAATTCTGGTTATTGTACTTTTTTGATACTGGTAACATAATTTAAATCTCCTATTTTTTTTGTTTTTTATTATCTGTTTTCGCCCGCTCTTTCGAGCGGACATCTGGAATATAATCAATCAACATACCAATGCGGCTAAAATGTCAAAAAGGCGACAAAATGTCACTATTACATGACACCTTGTCGCTAAATACTGTCATTATGTCGAATTTTGAATAATCTATATTCAGAATTCAGATTTTATTGAAGCCCCTGGCAAGACCACCTGTGCCGGTCTCCTTGTACAAAGAAGGCAGATCCTTGCCGGTCTGCTTCATCACCTCGACCACATGGTCGAAAGACACCCTGTGCTTGCCGTCGGAGAATGCGGCGTAAAGGTTCGAATCCAGAGCGCGGGTCGCCGCGAAAGCATTCCTCTCGATGCATGGAATCTGCACAAGGCCACAGATCGGATCGCAAGTCATGCCCAAATGATGCTCAAGTCCCATTTCGGCGGCATATTCAATTTGTGAAGGGCTGCCTCCAAAAAGTTGGCACGCCGCGGCGGAAGCCATGGCACAAGCAACCCCTACCTCCCCTTGGCATCCTACCTCAGCTCCTGAGATGGACGCGTTCTGCTTGACCACATTGCCGATTACACCAGCGGTCGCCAAGGCATGCAACACACGGATATCCTTAAAATTGTGACCTTTCGCCAAATGGTAAAGCACTCCCGGCATGACACCGCTTGAGCCGCAGGTCGGGGCAGTCACAATGATTCCTCCGGAAGCGTTCTCCTCACTGACGGCAAGGGCATAGGCATAGACAAGGCCGCGGGTCTGTAGAGTCTGCTTGTAGCCTGTCGCCTTTACATAATAAGTAGGAGCCTTTCTCGGCAGGTTAAGCGGACCTGGAAGAACCCCCTCATGGTCAATGCCTCTTTCAACGGAAGCTTTCATGGCCACCCACACTTCCTGGAGGTAATCCCAGATGTCCGGCCCCTCGCAGATATCGACATATTCCCAATAACTGCGGCCCTTGTCCTCGCACCATTTCTGAATCTCGGCAAGATGATTCATTTCATAGACATCAGGAGTTGAAAACCTGTCATCAGGCCGGCCCTCGGACAAAGCTCCGCCACCCACACTGTAGACTGTCCACTCATCAGTCTTACACCCTTCCGGGCCGAAAGACCGAAAACACATTCCATTGGGATGAAACGGCAGAAAGACATCGGGCTTCCATACTATGCTCACAGGGGCGATCCGCTCCATAGCCTCGATGATCGCGACATCTGTCATGTGGCCTTTTCCGGTGGCGGCCAGGCTGCCATAAAGCGTGACCTCAAAAGAGGCTGCCCCGTAATGCCGCTCAGCGAAATCCTTGGCGGCCTTGTTGGGTCCCATAGTGTGACTGCTGGAGGGCCCTTTTCCTATCCTGTAAAGTTCTTTTAGAGATTTCATGATTCAAGTTCGTTTTCATTGCTTGGACACTGTAGACGCAGGCCAAGCCGCCAAAGCCACAACACAGGATTCCTACTCCTCCGGGAGGAACATAGGATCCCAAGCCGGGAGGAGGATCGGCTTCTGCCCGAGCATGGCCGTAACGTCGGAAGGGACATATTTCTTTTCGACCACAAGGCGGAACATGTAGTTGTCGAACCACTCGTCAGTCATGATGAGGTTGCCCTTGTAGCCCGAATCAGCTCCCCAGCTGTTCTCCACCATCCACTTGACCGGCTTGCCGTCCTTGATGTCGACAGCAATAAGGGTCATGGCGTGGGACGAACCGCTGGCATGCGTCTGAATCCTCTGCCGCTTGTCCATCGGGAAAGTTGTACCGAAAAGCGAACCATAGTCGAAATTATCAAGGTCCAATGTCCCCTTCTGACGGTCCATGAACTTGCCGACGTCACAGGAGAAATACATCGCGGTGTTGTCCTTGATCGAGGCAATCGCCATCTCCTTGATCCTTTCGATCGGAAGGTTGACGTAAAGCCAATTCTCTCCGTCATAGACATGACGGTCATAATCAATCTCATAGACCTTGCCGTACTCACGGGTCGGGTCGTTCATGACCATGATGTAGCCGCTCTCGAGATCCGCGCCTACATATTCATTGTAAAAGGATTTCGGGGTGTAGGTCTTGGCGCTTACGAGGCTGCCCTTGGAGTCGTAGCGGGCCCACTCGAACTCGACCGGCGGCTCGCCGAGGCAAAGTACAAGCATCCTGTAGATCTCCTTGAGCATCTCGGTCTTCATGGCCTGGCAGTCCTTGGCCGACGCGCCGCGAAGCTTGAGACCATCCTCTCTGAGTTTGTTGGAGATCTGTGCGCGCATTTGAGAAGTGTTGTTCGCGCAGTAAGTCTCCGGCATCGCCTCGGAAGGCACCAAACCATACTTCATGACAAGGTTGGAGACACCTGTGAACTGTCCCCCGTCCCCAATCGGATTGCGGAACAACCAATCAACTTTGCGGTCATCAAAACCCAAGTCTTTGGTGTCGATCACGCCCTGGAGGAAAAGGTTCGCCTTCTCCAGCTGATCGTAGAAAAAGACATAGTTTTGGGAAAAGGTGAAAGCGCCAAGGTCATATTTGTCAATCATCCTGGCCCTAAGGACATTGAGCCCAGTGAAAAGCCAGCAACGGCCTGAGGATTTCTGGTTGGTGCGTCCCTTGGTCTTCACCTCGTCGGAGAAGTGGGTGTCGATCATCGTGATGTTCTCCGAGTTGGCGGCGAGGACATTGATCGCCGCCGCGTTAAGAGCGTTGCGGATAGCCTTGTCCGAGGCTGTGCCCTCATAGCCCTTACGGATCTCGGTCAGCATCTCGGCGGAGATGCCGCCTTTGTCGGACTGTTTCTGCGCGGAGGCGACGGTTCCGGAAAGGACCAGAAGCGAGGCGGCGAGAATAAATGTTCTTCTGTACATAACTTAATTAAATAGATTCGGGGTAAATTTAACTAAAATTTCCGGATGTTTGGCGGACATCTCCGCTAAATCGTGCGCGAAAGACAATTTATCACGCACGGAATGACGGCCTCTCAGGCCCGGGAAGCGACAAGGCCTTTCTCACGCACGGGCAAAACTGCTTTAGCACGAATTTTCATCCGGAATTCAAGTGGATTTGACTATCTTTGCAGACAAACACTGCGGGGACAGATCTCTTAATGTGGATGAGGGGGCCGGATACAGACAAGGGGGCTGGCCCTGCCGCGAAAAGAGGATATTCAAACACTGTAATATTCAATGAATATGAAAAAGATTGCTAAGGTTGCGGCGGTGGCTGCCATGGTTGCGCTCACCGCTTCGTGCGCTCCGCAGAAAATCGCGGTGACGGCGCACAGGGGTTTCTGGAACTGCGAGGAGGCAGGCTATGCCGAGAACTCTATCAAAGCTCTTGAAATGGCTCAGCAGAGCGGGCTGTGGGGCAGCGAGTTTGACGTGCACATCACTTCAGATCTCGTCATGCTGGTCCACCACGACCCGGACATCGACGGAGTGCGCATCTGGGACCACAACTACGCCGACTTCAAGGACTGCCGCCTGAAAAACGGGGAGAAGATCCCGACCCTTGATGAATATCTCACCCAAGGTGAGAAGAGCAAGAAGACCGTGCTGGTGTTCGAGCTTAAGAAGCAGATCGACAAGGCCCACGAGGACTACATGGTTGACCAGAGCGTCAAGGCTCTAAAGGAGCACGGACTGTACAACCCCAAGCGCGTCATCTTCATCTCGTTCAGCCTGAACATGTGCGAAAGGCTCGCGGCCCTCTGCCCCGGCTTCACCGTACAGTACCTGGACGATGACAAGAGTCCTGAGGAACTTGCCAAGCTCGGGATCAATGGAGTGGACTACCACTACAATGTCTTCGCCAAGAACCCGACGTGGTTCAAACAGGCACGCGAGAACAAGATGAGCATCAACTGCTGGACCGTCAACAAGGAGAAGGACATCCAGAGCATGATCGACCTCGGCGTCGACTGCATAACGACCAACGAGCCGCTTCTGGTCCGCGAGAAACTCGGCAGGAGAGAGAAGGTCAAATAGGCTTCTTCGCATACCTTGCGACACACGGGGGTGATCCAAAAGTCATTTGGTTCACCCTCACTTTATTTCCAACATTTCCGACCAGTCGGTGGTGTAGAGACGCGAGCAGAATTCGCGGCGGATGCCGTCGGAGTAGTGTCCTGGACGCTGTGTGGCCAGCCTCAGAAGGTTTTTGCCGGAGATGTTTACCCGATCCATCAACTTTGAGATGCGGTCGTTACGCTCACGGGCTTCCTGATCGAAATCAAAAAGCGTCGCCTGGATGGCATCGGCCTCCACGATGTCCGAGACGGTGACACCTGCCCTTTTGTAGGCATAGCCATCGCGAAAGACCGTCCGCAACGCCCTCAACGCGGCAGCCACAACCTCACGGGTGCTGCTGGCCGGAACTTCCAGACGGACGCTGGCGTTGGGAAAATACTGCGGAAGGTCGTCCCGGAAGCGGTTGGTCTGGATGAAGACTCCGATTGAATATGCCGCCGTGCCGTCCTTCCGCAGCTTCTCGGCACATTTTCCCGCAAAGTCAGAGACCCTGAGCGTCATCTCGTCAAGGTTCGTGACCATCTTGTCAAACGACCGTGACGTACAGATGCTTTTTCGCTTTTCATCGCGCCCATCCTCGACCATGCGCCTTCCTTGAAGTTCTGCCCAGGTTCTTACGCCGCCTATACCCATCATTCCACGGACCCATCCGGATGGTCTGCGGACAAAATCCAAGGCAGTCATGACCCCGGCCGCCTCCAGTTTCGGAGCGCCACGCCAGCCTATTCCCCAAACTTCCTTGATAGGAGTCAGAGCAAGAGCCTTGCGGATCTTCTCATCGGAGTCTATCACGCAGACCCCTTTGTATCCTTTGTATTTCTTAGCGAAATGATTGGCCACCTTGGCCAGAGTCTTGGTGTCCGCAATCCCGATGCTGACCGGAATTCCTGTCCAACGGCGTATCTTCACCACCAAGTCCGAACATATTCCCGGAAGGCTTTCGGGCGCGACGCCGTCCATGTCCATGTACGCCTCATCAATGGAGTAGATCTCCAGCCGGGGGGCCGCCTCGGCCAGAATCGACATCACACGGGACGAAAGGTCACCGTAAAGGGTATAGTTGGACGAACGGACCACGAGCCTGCCTTGATCCACCAGGTAGCGGACCTTGAAGAACGGGGTTCCCATCTTGATGCCCATGGCCTTGCTCTCGTTGCTCCGCGCGACCACGCAACCGTCATTGTTGGACAGCACCACTACAGGACGTCCCTCCAGCTCCGGCTGGAAGGCCCTCTCGCACGAGACGAAAAAATTGTTGCAGTCAACTAGCGCGTACACACCTTCTTGATGACATAGGTAACAACTCCCCAGACAGTGAAATCATTGGAATCCGTCACTTCAATGGGAGGATATTTCTCGTTGGCAGGCAGCAGCCATATTCTTTGATGCTTAAGAATATCATAGGACACTCCCGGCCTGGAAGCCCTCACACTCCTTGACCCGCCAAGCGTGGGATCCCTGAACGAGATGTATTTCAAGGCGAACTCCCCATCAATGAAACAGACGGCCATGTCCCCCTCCTTTGGCTCAATGGACTTGTCCACCACAAGAACATCGCCCTCGTTCACATCGGCGTCCACCATGGAATCACCCACAACGCGCGCAAAGAAAGTCGCCGCCGGATGACGCACCAACTCTTTGTTCAGGTCGATGAACGAATTGATGTAGTCCTGGGCCGGCGATGGAAAACCGGCGTGCACGCCGCTTTCCATCATCGGGGCGAAAAGCTCTTTCCTATCCTCTTCCTCAGTCATTTGAAAACGTTCTCCGTGAATCAGCGATTCTTACATTCCACTGTCATGTCTCTCAAGTTGAAGCCTCTCCTACAATTGAGGGACGATGTGCTTCCACGCAAGCTCAAGAGGAATCCTCGGGGATTCAGTCCCAAAGGAATTGATCAGAGAGCCGACACTCGGCATCTCGGATGTTATGGCGATGACCGCCTTCTCCTCTGGAAACACTATTATGTACTGACCGAAAAGGCCGACGGCCCTGTAAAGGCTCCCGTCTTTGCGGGTCCAGGTCTGGTAGCCATAGCCGGTGGTCTCAAAAAGATTGCCTATGTAGCATGAAGCACCCTGGCCTGTAACCCTGTCCTCGGTGGCAAGTCTCAGGTAGTCCGCCGGAATGATCTGGCGCCCGTTCCATTTTCCACCGGCAAGAAGCAACCGCCCGAAGGTGAGCATCTCATCCGTGGTCAGATGAAGCCCCCATCCTCCGGCGGTTGTTCCCTGGACATCATCCCAATCGGGGTCATCAAGTCCAAGAGGCTTGAACAATCTGGTTTTCAGATAGTCGGCCAAGGTCTCTCCTGTTTTCTTCGTAATGATCTCGGAAAGGATGTAGGTCGCGAGGGTGTTGTACTTGAAGTGGACTCCAGGCTCCCTCTCGAAAGGGTACTCAAAGAACAATCCGGCCATTGTCTTCCCGAATTTGTTCAGAGCCTTTGTGACATCTATGGTCTCTGCGTCCGTGTCAATGTACTTGGGAAGATTGAGTCCCAGTTTTGTCCCGTACTGTCTGGCGTATTTTACCGTAGGGTCATGCCTGTGGCCGCTCCTCATGGTCAGAAGATCCTCGACAGTCATTTTCTCCATGGCTTTGCGGAGGTTCACGATCTGCTCTTCCTTTTCACTTTCACTCAGGGTCTCGAAACCTCTGATGGCTCTTTCGGCGTCCCTTATCTCGCTTTCGAACATCGGGGCCACCTTCTCCGACAATGAAAGCCTGCCCTCACCCACGGCGATGCCCACGGCCATGCCCGTGAAGGTCTTTGACACCGACCACATCTGATGCTTGGTGTCACGCTCTGTGCCGTTGAGCCATGCTCCGGAAGGATCGTACCCGCCTTCCTGCCAGACAGCCACGGCGTTCATGGTCTTGAACGAGGTCTCCGCGTCCTCGACCATGTCCTTGACGGCTTCCTTCAGCCTTGGATTCTCATTAAGCTCTTCTTTCTTGCCGGTGTCAGGATCGTTCGGATCCACCTTGACGCAACCGGCGGCAAGTACCGCGAACGCGATCAAGGCGGAATACAGGTGTCTGTTCAAAGGTTTCATCTTATGTTATGATTATGTGAATCGTGACGATCAGGTGTTGCCGGCATGATCGGGAGCCTGCGGGACTTCCTCCGGCACGGTGGCCGATGCCTCGTCCGCGGCACCCCCGCCAGAAAGAGAACGCGCCGCGGCAAGGGCGCAATTGATGCCATCGATGGCCGATGAGACAATTCCACCTGAATATCCGGCGCCCTCTCCGCAAGGAAGCAGGCCCGGGAAAGCATCAGCCTCGCAGCTGCGCGGGTTTCTCGGAATGCGGACCGGAGAGGATGTCCTGGACTCGACACCTATCAAGAGGGCGTCGTTCGTGTAGTAGCCGCGCATGGACTTCTGGTTCACAATCGGGAACACATCCTGAAGCCTCTCAGCTATGAACTCAGGAAGAATCTCATGGAGCGGAGCCGGAACCACACCCGGCTTGTAAGATGTCTCCGGAAGATCCTCGGAGTCCTCTCCCTCGCAGAAATCCACCATCCTCTGCGCCGGTGCGGCGAATGGATTCCCGGAATCTGAGTGCCCGTGGGCATATTCCCACATTTTTCTTTCTATGTCCTTCTGGAACTCAAGGCCGGCGAACGCTCCTTTGCCGGAATATTCCTCTGGAATGTCCTCCGGATTGATCTGCACCACCACGCCTGCGTTGGCGAACTTTCCGCTTCGCGCCGAGTTGGACATTCCGTTCATCACAATGGTCTCAGGCTCTGTCTCGGAAGGCACCAACACTCCGCCCGGACACATGCAGAACGAGAACACCCCACGGTCGCCGACCTGCTCTGTGAATGAATATTCAGCCGCAGGCATCCCTGGCTCCCACTGTCCGTGGTAACGGATGTCATTGATCAGAGCCTGCGGATGCTCCACACGAACTCCCATCGCAAACCCTTTGGCCTCAAGGGCACAGTCCTTTGAGACAAGCATTTCGTAGATGTCACGGGCGGAATGGCCTGTCGCAAGGATGACCTTTTTCGCCGAATATTTCCGCTCGCCCGGCTTGCCTGCCTCCGTAAGATTCTCCGGGTCCAGGGCTGTCACCTCGATTGAGCCGTCACTTCCGCGCTCAAGATCCGTGACCTTTGTGCCGAAGTGATATTCTCCGCCTCTGGACTCAATGCACTGGCGGATGTTCTCCACAACCTTCGGGAGACGGTCGGTGCCGATGTGCGGGTGCGCGTCGACGAGGATCTGCGGACTCGCGCCGAAGTTCACGAACTGATGGAGAACCTCCCGTATGTCGCCTCTCTTGGAAGAGCGGGTGAAGAGTTTTCCGTCCGAGAACGTTCCGGCGCCGCCTTCACCGTAGCAGAAATTGGACTCCGGATCCAGAATTCCCTCACGGGTAAGTTTCGCCATGTCGAACTTGCGGTCGCGCACATTCTTTCCCCTCTCGAGAATAATAGGCTTGAAGCCGAGAGTCAGGAGCTTGAGAGCGGCGAACATTCCGGCAGGACCGGATCCGATGATGATCACCGGTTCGGCGTCGGTGACATCCTTATATTCAGGAACCTCGTAAGGGACGTAGGACTCAAAGCGGTGGTTGTAGCCCTCGATGCGGTAGCGGTAGACAACATCATTTCGGGCGTCTATGGAGCGCCTGGCTATCACACAGGTAGCGTCAGGGTCCGGGAATGTCGGCTGGTAGGACTTTGTCGGATCAATCACATTTATCACGGCGTTGCCGCGGAGGTTCATCTCCCTGGCCGCCACGATTCTCACGTCATCCGGTCTCAGGTCACGGCCTACACGGCCGGTCATTTCAAATTCAATCATGTATCTTTTCCTTGAATATTCAATCAATAATCCGCGATGCGGGAGACAGGGGCCACATCCAACGGTGTGCGCTCCCCCGCCAGGTAGTGGAACCAACCGGCGATGGCTATCATGGCTGCATTGTCGGTAGTGAACTTGAACTCAGGCAGGTAGGTGTTCCAGCCACGTTTGCGTCCTTCTTCCTCTATGCGGCGGCGCAGGCCGCTGTTGGCCGACACTCCCCCGCCGATGGTGATTTCCTTGATCCCTGTCAGTCTCGCGGCCTTGACCAACTTGTCCATCAGTATGTCGATCAATGTCTTCTGGAAACCTGCGCAGATGTCCTCCTTGTTCTTCTCCATGAAACCGGGATCCTTGGCCATCTCGTCGCGGACAAAATACAGAAGCGAGGTCTTCACACCGCTGAAGCTGTAGTCGAGTCCCGGAATCTGCGGCTTGGCGAACTTGAAGCGGTCCGGATCACCCTGTCTGGCCAGATTGTCGATCACTGGGCCACCGGGATAGCCTAGTCCCATCATCTTTGAGCATTTGTCGAAGGCCTCTCCCACAGCGTCATCTATGGTCTGACCCAGAATCTCATGGTCCAACGGGTCGTTAACCCTGACAATCTGAGAGTTACCTCCAGAGACCAGCAAACAGAGATACGGGAAGGCCGGGTGACGGTTCTCCTTCCCTTCCTGTTTCACGAAATCCGCGAGAATATGTCCCTGCAGGTGGTTGACCATGATTATGGGGATGTCCAACGCCACGCCAAGCGCCTTGGCGAACGATGTGCCGACGAGCAAAGAACCCAGAAGTCCCGGCCCGCGGGTGAAAGCGATGGCTGTAAGATCCTCGGCCTTTATCCCGGCCTTGGACAAAGCCTGGCTCACCACAGGCACTATGTTCTGCTCATGGGCTCTGGAGGCAAGTTCGGGAACGACCCCTCCATAATCCTTGTGGACCTGCTGGCTCGCTATCACGTTGGAGAGCAGAAAACCGTCCTTGATCACAGCGGCGGATGTGTCATCGCAACTCGATTCGATTCCAAGGATATAATCAGACATATTCTTCAAAGACATTTTTATCGAGACACAAAGATACAACTATTTTCGTCAATCCAACGGATATTTAGTATCTTTGTTGCTTAAGCCACGCGGTGGCGGACAACCTCTCCGCGCCAGCATGGACGAATAGGATTGAGAAAGGCTATAAAGATATTCCGGGGTGTGATTGCGGCGATGGCTTCCCTGCTGTTCGCCTGCTGGATTCTGCTTCAGACTCCGGCCGTGCAGACATTTGTGGCAAAAGAGGTCCTTGAGTCCTTGAACGTCACGCTGAACGGCAGGATAAAGTTCTCAAAAATCCACATCAAGCCTTTCACCGCGCTGGTTCTGAAGGATGTGGCGCTCATTGACACCGAGCCGCCCACCGACCGGGACGGCGAGAGCGTGGACACGGTCGCCAATGCAAAGACAATAGTGGTCACATTTTCTCTCAAAGGGTTACGGCGCGACGGGGCTATCCACATAAAAAGGCTAAGTGTCAGCGATGGATCATTCTCCCTGGCAAAGGATGAACGAGGCAGCAACATAAGCCGGTTCTTCAATAAATCCGGCGTCAACAAGAAAAACAAATCCACAGATCTTAAGATCAACGCGGACAGGATCAATGTCAGCGACTTCAGGTTCAGGCTTCTGAACCTTGGCAGCGACATTCCTCCTCGTGAATACGGCATCGACTGGAAGAATCTTGATGTCACCGCGCGGGTCGTCCGGATCCATGACCTCACGTTCGGCGGCGGCCGTGTAAGCTGCGATGTCAAGGACATCTCGGCAATCGAAAGAAGCGGCTACGACATCCTGACGATGTCCGGAAAGGCCACCTTGGAAAAAGGCAGGACCTCTGTCCATGACCTGAGCATCCAGGACAAATGGTCGGACATCAGGATGACCGAATATTCAATGGAATATTCCGATGCCACATCATTCTCGAACTACATTGACGAAGTCGTGATGACCGGTCTGATCCACGACTCAAAAGTCGATTTCAAAAGCCTTTCCTATTTCGCTCCATCGCTGCGAAGGATGAAATCCACGGTATGTCTGAAGATGGCCGAAGTAAGAGGCCCCGTCAAAGACTTGACCATCAAAAGTTTCGACTTCACCGAGAAGAACAGCGATGTCTCAGGGCTCATCGATGGAAGACTGTCCGGCCTGCCGTCAGCCAAAAAGATGAAGATGGGATTCTCCTTGACAGGATTGAAGTTCACGACAGGAGGCATCGGAACTTTCATCAAAGGGCTCGCCCCTCTCTCAAAGATCGACATCTCCAGGTTCGCCGCCGGCACCAAATTGGTTTTCAACGGGAAGGTCAAAGGAACGCTTAACAGCCTTGACGTCCAAGGAAACGTGGCTTCCTCCATAGGATCTGTGTCGGCAGACCTGAAGCTGAGGGATCTTCTTGCCAAAGGGAAAGCCATTGGGGTTGGCGGAAATGTCGCCACACGAAATCTTGATGTGGGAAGACTTGCCGGAGTCAGGCAGATCGGTGATGTGACCTTGCGCGGAGCCTTGGATGCCACATTGGGGAAAGACAAGACAAGCCTGAGGATAGACTCTCTTTCGGTGGACAGGATATACGCGCTTGGCTACACCTACACAGGCATAGCGGCAGCGGGGACATATTCAGAAAACGCGTTCGACGGGCGCATTGTCTGCAGCGACCCGAACCTGAATTTTCTGTTCCAAGGCCTGTTCACCCTCTCGGACAAGACACGGAACGGGCTCTACAAATTCTACGCTTCCATCGGCTATGCTGATCTTCACGCCCTGAGGCTGGACAGAAGAGAAAACTCAAAGATCTCCGGGCGGGTCAACGCGAACTACATGAGGGTCGGCAGCGGAGACGTCATCGGAGACCTGGACATCATGGGGCTTACTTTAGAAAACGACAAAGGATGGCATGAGATCGGCGACATCTGCGTCAAATCCCATTCCAGCGGCGATGTCAGCCGCGTGAACATCACATCTTCTTTCGTCAGCGGATCCTACATCGGATCCAAACCTTTCACGAGCATGGTCAAGGATGTGCAAGGATTGACTGTCCAAAGGGAATTGCCTTCCCTCTACAACAGGCGGATTTCCCAATGGGACGGCGACGAGTACGATCTCGCGCTGGATGTGAGCGACGCCCAAGACATCCTTTCATTCCTGAAGCCGGGCCTGTACATCGCCAAGGGATCGAAAGCCAGACTGAACATCACCAGGGAAGGAGACGTCGCGGTCTCGGTCAAATCTCGCCGTGTGGCCCTCGGCAGGAATTTCCTCAAGGACATTGACCTCGCGTTAGACAACAAGGACAGCAGCCTGAACGCATCGATAACCTGCTCGGCGATCTCTGTGTCAGGGCTGGACGTTCTGCAAGACACTCTCTCGTTCCATGCAAGAAATGACAGTCTCGGGGCCGGATTCTCTTACGACAACGGCTCTGATCCCGCGGACAAAGGCAAGGTGCTCCTTTCCGGGAAGATTGGCCGCGGCACGAACGGAGAGCTGACCGTCAACGCAAAGACACATCCGTCCAGCATCTGGTACGATGACGCCGAATGGAATGTGTCCGAATCCGCCATAGGGATTGTAGGGAAAAACATCAAGATCGACAACCTGACCGCCAGGTGCCAGGACCAATCCATTAATGTGAACGGGGGCTACTCCTCGACAATAAATGACACGCTCTCGATCAAGATGGTCAAATTCGATCTCGGACTCCTGAACAAGTTCCTCGGGGAGAAATACGGGATCTCCGGTCTCGCCACCGGACATGCGATAATCGCATCACCATGGAAGACCAATCCAGGGCTGATGATGAACCTGGCCAGCGACTCGACCGAGGTGGCAAGACAACGGATGGGAACCTTACGGCTCGCAGGCTCATTGGATGACGGGAAAATGCGCGTCATAGCGAAAAACGACATTGACGGAAAGAGAACGCTGAACATCAACGGAGACTACTTTCCTGAAGACAAACGGATAGACGCCACAGCGGATTTCAACGGGTTCAACATCGGCTACCTGGCTCCTGCGCTGGAGTCGGTTTTCAGCGGAATGGAAGGCTCAATGAGCGGAACGGTCCAGGTCAAGGGACCTCTCGACACTTTGTCGCTTTCAAGCAAAGGCACGCGATTCGATGACGTTCTCCTGAAAGTAGGCTTCACCAATGTCCCGTACTTTGTCAACGGGCCGTTCTCCATCACCGACAGCGGGATGTTCTTTGACGGGCTCACAGTAAAGGACCGCTTTGACGGAACCGGAACGATCTCGGGAGGGCTTCTTTTCGGCCATTTCAAGGATTTCCGGATGGACACAAGGATAACAATGCGGGAAATGGAGGCCATAGACATGGCCGAAGACGGGAATCAGACATTCTACGGCCACCTTTTCGCAAGCGGAGACGTCTCTGTCAAAGGGCCGTTCGAAGCCATACAGTTGGACGTCAACGTCAGGACAGAAAAGAACGGACGCGTGCATATTCCTATAGACAACGCGTCAAACGACGGGAAAAACGATCTTCTGACATTCAAGCAGGTATTAAACGAGGCCAACGAGGATCCTTACGAGATGATGATCCGCGACATGAAATCAGTGCGGGGCAAGGGCAGTGATTTCGGCCTTAAGCTCAGGGTAAGCGCCAACCAGGGCACCGAGGCCTATGTGGAGATCGACCGGACGGCCGGCAATGTGCTGAGTGGCCGCGGACAGGGCACAATCGACATCGAGGTACGCCCGGGAAGAGACCTGTTCACCATAAACGGAGACTATACCATCCGCTCAGGCAACTTCCATTTCAACGCCATGGACATCGCCAAGAGGGACTTCATCATCTCCGACGGGAGCTCGATCCGGTTTAACGGAGACATAATGGACAGCGATCTGGACATTAAAGGAATATACACTACCAAAGCATCGGTCGCGACCCTTATAGCAGACACATCGGCAGTCTCGGCGCGCCGCACCGTAAACTGCGGGATAGGGGTGTCGGGCAAATTTCGCGAACCAAAGCTCTCGTTCTCGATAGAGGTTCCCGATCTTGATCCGACGACAAAGTCCAGGGTTGAAAGCGCCTTGAACACTGAGGACAAGGTCCAGCGCCAGTTCCTTTCCCTACTGATTTCCGGCAGTTTCATGCCGGACGAGCAGTCCGGAGTCGTGAACAACACCAACGTGCTCTACTCCAACGTGGCCGAGATCATGGCCGGGCAATTGAACAGCATACTTCAGAAACTGGACATTCCGCTTGACTTCGGGTTGAACTACCAGTCCAGCGATAGCGGCTCGAACATATTCGATGTAGCGGTCTCGACACAGCTTTTCAACAACAGGGTGATAGTCAACGGAAATGTCGGGAACAGGGAATATGCCAACTCATCAACCTCGGAAGGCGACGTTGTGGGCAATCTTGACATCGAGATAAAGCTCGGCAAGTCCGGGCAGCTGAGATTGAACCTGTTCTCTCATTCGGCCGACGACTACACGAATTATCTTGACAACACTCAACGGAATGGTGTCGGAATAGCTTACCAGAGGGAGTTCAACACATTCATGGATTTCTTCAGGAATCTGTTTTCAACCAGAAAAAAACGCGAGCGGAAAGCCGCGGCCACAGAGAACAACGCCCGCGCCGTCAAGAGGGTTGTCATCTCGCCAGGAGAAACAAATGAAAAACAATCAACTTTAAAAGAATATGATAACTAACATCGCATTGGTTGCACATGACTCCAGAAAGCAGGAGCTTATGGATTGGGTACGTTACAACGCAGGTTCCCTTAAACATTGTCATCTGTTCTGTACCGGCACAACCGGCCGGCTGGTAAAAGAGGCCTTGACGGAGAGGCTTGGCCCGGAAGCGCCTCCCGTTGTGTGCATGCTCAGTGGTCCTCTCGGGGGGGACTTCGAGATCGGCGGAATGATCGCTGAGGGGAGAATCGACATGCTTGTCTTCTTCTGTGACAACCTTATCATGCAGGGGCATCAGAACGATGTGATGGGGCTTACTCGTCTTGCTTCCCTTTACAACATTCCTTTCGCCACCAACCGCAGCACGGCTGACTTCATCATTTCTTCTCCTCTGTACACGAGCAAAGACTATAAGCGCATAATCCCGAGTTGCATAGACTCCTACAAAAACCGCAAGCTCTAACACCCGCCGGGGCGGAACGAAGTGACGGGGGGGGGTGAAGAGTTCCGGCCTTTTTTGACCTTCCGCGCAAGAAGCGGAGCGACGCAAGGGGTCTGGGGAATACGGTCCCCGGTGCCCCGCCGGGGCGGAACGAAGTGACGGGGGTGAAGAGTTCCGGCCTTTTTTTGATAAAATCAAAAAAAGGCCGGAACTTCCCAGCTCCAACCTTTCCCACTTAATACAAACCTAATTATGAATAAAACGTATGAAGAAAAGCTCTTCCACAGGATAACGGTTAGAAGGATAAAATCCTATTAGAACCAATTAACTCTTTGCCCTTGCCATAGGCATTATCCGTGCCAGAAAAGGATTTCGCATCACAAGACCTCGTCTTTTATCAAAAATCAAACGCGAAGCATCAGATTTCAAAGACTACGCCCCACACCACACCCAACAAACCTATAAACACTTGAATTTATGCCAGATGATGCTTAACTTTGAGGAAAGATTGACTGGTATGAACATCAAAACAACAATCACCGCGCTGTCGTTCCTGCTGCCATTATCCTCCATGGCCGTCACAGCGACAATGCCGCAGGATACTTTAACACAACAAAGAGCGGCAAACTCCATTGACACGACAAGAGCCGGGATGCAGGCGAATGGCTCGTCCGATCCGGGAACCATGATAGAACCGAAACGCTCATTAATTGTGAAGGCCGACTCCTCTGATCTGGTGAAGGACTTCACATCACCTCCGAAAGAGGCCAGACCACAGGTGTGGTGGCACTGGATGGACGGAAATGTCTCAAAGGATGGAATACGCAAGGACATCGAATGGATGAAACGCAACGGAATCGCCGGCTTCCATCAGTTTGACGCCGGTGGCGTGAACATGCCGCGCGCGGCAAAGGTAAGGCTCCCCTACCTCTCTGACGGATGGAAAGACGCTTTCAGGTACGCGCTGGATCTGGCCGACTCGCTGGACATGGATGTCACGATCGCAAGCGCGCCGGGATGGAGTTCGACAGGCGGCCCGTGGGTAAAGCCGGAAGATGCCGTCAAAAAACTAGAATGGAGGTCAGTTGATGTAAGAGGGGGTAAAGTCTCTGTTCAGTTGCCTGACCTCTACAATGTCGTCGGCCCATATCTGGATTACCGCACAGACAACGACCGGGTCAAGATCGAGCCTTACGGAAAAGACCTTCATGTTCTTGCCGTGAGACTGCCCTATTCAGACAAACCGATGAGCGCGATTGCGTCCGAAATAAATAAAACCGGCTCCATGATCAGCGTGGAATTCAGAAAGCCGCAGACCATTAAATCCTTGACCCTAAAGAGCATGGCGATGGGAAGCAGGCCAAGAGTCGGCAAACCGGAGTGCCGGAATGTTCTCGAATGCAGCGATGATGGCAAAAAGTGGCGGAAAGTCTGCGACATAGAACCTACCGTGCTCCCTTACATTACCGTCAACGTTCCTCCGACGAGCGCACAGTATTTCAGGGTAAGAGGCGAGAAATTGGAGTCTCTGGATCTGTTCACAGTGACTAAAATCAATCACAGTCAGGAACTTGGAGGATTTGGGATCACCCACGATTTCTGGAAGTATCATACTCCGTATTCAAAGGACGCGATCAGGACCTCGGACATCATAGATCTCACAGGGAAGATGACGAAAGAGGGAAAACTGGAATGTTCCCTGCCTGCAGGGCGATGGAGGATCTACCGGTTCGGATGGTCCATAACCGGAAAGGTAAATCACCCTGCCTCACCTGACGCGACCGGACTGGAGGTTGACAAACTGGATCCGGACGCTTGGATGAGATATTTCCATGCCTATCTGGACCTTTATAAGGAAGCCGCTGACGGTCTGCTTGGTGAAAAAGGAATCCGTTACCTGCTCATCGACAGTTACGAGGCCGGACCATGCACATGGACCCCAAAACTCTCGGATGAGTTCAAGGCACGAAGAGGCTACGACCTGCTGCCGTGGCTGCCGGTCCTCGCAGGAGAGATAATCGGCAGCTCGGAGATGAGCGAGCGTTTCCTTTGGGACTGGCGAAGAACTCTCGGAGAGCTGTTTTGCGAAAATTACGACAGAACCAACGACATATTGAATGAATATGGCATGGCGGGCCGCTACACGGAGTCACATGAAGGTGGCCGCGCCTACACAGGGGACGGAATGGATCCTAAAATCAATGCCGCGATCCCGATGTCAGCATTCTGGATGGAGAACACGCCGACAGGATCCTCGGTTCCTTCCGCGATCTGCGACATAAAAGAATCCGCCTCCGTGTCGAACATTTACGGCCAGAGGCTGGTCGCCGCGGAATCATTCACAGTCAACGGGGACGAGGGACGCGCCTACACCTACTGTCCGGAAAACATGAAGTACATCGCTGATGTAGGGTTGAGCGCCGGGGTCAACAGGTTCGTGATCCACGAGTCGGCCTCGCAGCCGAACGACAATTATCTCCCGGGCCTTCAGCTGTTCCGCTACGGACAATGGTTTCACAGGAATGAGACTTGGGGGGAATATGCTTGGGTTCTAACCGATTACCTGGCACGTTCAAGCTTGATGCTCCAGCAGGGGAATGCCGTCTCCGACATTTTGTTGTACTACGGGGAGGACATGAACATCACAGGACTCTACGGTGGTGAGACTTTCAGCAGCCTGCCCAGCGTTCCTGACGGCTACAACTATGATTTCGCAAACCCGACAGTTTTAAGGACAGGACTGAAAGTCGAGAACGGAACCCTTGTGGCCCCGTCCGGAGCATGCTACAGGGTTCTGTGGCTGGACAGGAACCACCATGCGATGTCTCTGGATATTCTTAAAAGAATCAGGGAGTTCGCTGACGCGGGAGTGATCATCTGTGGAACGGAGCCAGGCAAATGCGCCGGTCTGAAGGCTGACGACAGGACATTCACCTCCATTGTCGACGACATCTGGCACTCAGGAAGAAGGAACGTGTTCACAAGCGGCATCGAGGATTGCCTTGAACGGAGCGGAATCCGCCCGGACTTCCAAGTAAAGGTCTCCTCCTACATAAAAGGACCCGTCGATGCTTCCGCCGGCGGAGAGCCCCATTACTTCAAACCCGGCGGCCAGGACGCGACCGAGGCTCCTGCGAACGCTCCCGACAGTTACGGAGACTTTAAATATGTCCATAGGACTCTTCCGGACAGCACCCAGATCTACTGGGTACGGAACTTCTCCGGAACTGACTCAAATGTTGAGCTCAGCCTACGGGACAGCGGAAAATTCGCCGCCATATTCAATCCCGAGAACGGTGATGTGACAGAAGCCAAGGTCGAAAACTCCGGCGGACGCACGAAAGTCTCGGTTCCACTGTTCTCGTCCGACGCCAGATTCGTTGTACTGTCAAGCAACAGGCCACAGATCAGAGTCACGGTGGACACGCTGATCATCAACCCAACAGACTCATCCATGGTCCAACCGGCTGACACCACCGCGCTCTGCCAGGTTGACTCCACAGCCAATACAGTCGATGCCTGTGACATCCGCGGCAAACTTTCTTCGCGCCCAGGGCCTTCCGAAGCCCGGGCCCTGACAGTGCTCCGGAATTTGGACACCGTCTGGAAGGTTCACTTCGATCAGAAGAACGGCGAGTCCGCCGATGAAGAGTTTTCCGGGTTGACGTCCTGGACAAGAAAGAGAAAGCCATCAGTGAAGTATTTCTCAGGAACCGCCGTCTACAACACCACGGTGGCCATCGACTCGGCGTTGATAGCCGGCAACGCAAGCATATTCATAGATTTAGGAATTGTGAAGAACATCGCCGAAATCTACATCAACGGCGAGCCCGCCGGGGTTCTTTGGAAAGCCCCTTTCAGAACCACGGACATCAAGACACTGCTGAAAGCCGGGGACAACGCATTGGCAATCAAGGTCACAAATGTATGGCGCAACCGGATGATAGGAGATGCTCAGCCGGATGAGAAACACCCCGTCACATCCATCCGCCGCTTCTACAAGGCTGAAGACAAACTCCTTCCTTCCGGGCTTCTCGGGCCGGTACGGATCCTGGGACTATAGTTTGGCGACCTGAGTGGCGTTACGGTACTCCGCCGGAGTCTGTCCGGTCAAGTGACGGAACGCCGTAAAGAAATAATCATGATTGTTGTACCCGACATTGTAGGCCACTTCCTTGATGCTCATTGAGGTGTTGGTCAGCAGTTCCTTAGCCTTGCTCATCCTCACCTCATTGATGAACCTGGCAGGAGAAAAGCCAGTGTATTCCTTGAAGGTCTTCCGGAAAGAGGAGTAGCTGAGGCAGAGCTTCGCGGCCACCTCCTCAGGAGAGATGGAAATATAGTTGTCGTAGATCATCACCTTGGCCTGGCCTATTTTGTTGGCCGTGTCCGATTCCTTGAACTGGGAGTTCTTGTCATAATAGTAGGCCAGGCTCAAAAGCCGGTCCACAATCCCCGCCAGGACCTGCTGGAATCCAGACTCCTGATCCACGGCCGCCTTGATGGCCGATGTGTAAAGGCCCACGATCTCTTCGTGTATGTTGACCTTGAAAACCGGATGCTCCTTTGAAAAAAATCCTTGTTCTATGAGATTGTCAATAAAACTTCCGTTGAAACCGATCCAATACTCTTTCCACCCTGTGGACTTGTCCGGATAATAGGTGTGCCACTCTCCCGGAAACAGCAAGAACATCATTCCGCTCTTGAGCGGGATAGCCTTGGAACGCCCCAAAGCACCACAGAACAACCTTCCCATGCCTTCGGTTATGTAGAGGAGCTGATATTCCTGAAGCACTCTTCCGCTGGACACAGAGAAGACATAACGTGACGGATGGTTGCGGGGAGGATAGTCTTTGCCCGCAGCTATCTCCTGAAAGCCAACGGAGTTGACCGCCGTTCCCCACTTGTGATCAAACGAGTTGACTGCCAAATATTTGAGATGTACAGAAGCCATAAATTCCACTGTTTAACCTTAGTAGTTGAACTTCACAAATATAACAAAAAAATCTCCGCAATCAAATTTCCAAGTCTTAATGCCAAAATATTCAGCGGCAAAACAGTAAAAAAAAACAAAATTTGTATTGCTAAAAAGCCACGTAATTTATGAATTTTCTTGCATTTGATCTCGGAGCCACGAGCGGCAGAGCCATCATCGGATCTGTCGAGAACGATAAGTTGACATCGGAGGAAATCTACCGATTCCCGAATGCCGTAAAAGAGGTTGACGGGAAATATTACTGGGACATCAACGCCCTTTTCGATCATTTTAAGTCAGCCCTCAAAAAGATCTCGGAAATGGGCGTGAGGATCGAGTCAATCGGCATTGACACATGGGGTGTAGACTTCGGGCACATCGCCCGTGACGGCAGAATCATCGGCATGCCGAGAGCCTACAGAGATCCTTACACGGACGGAATCCCGGAGGAAGTCTTCAAGATTATTCCACGCGAGGAACTCTACGCCATCACCGGTGTCCAGATCATGAACTTCAACACGATCTTCCAGCTCTACGCGCAGAGCAAGGAGGACGGATCAAGACTCCCACGGACGGACAAGATACTCTTCATGCCTGACCTGATGTCGTACATGCTGACCGGGGAGATGGTCTGCGAGTACACCGACGCGTCCACTTCCGGCCTCATCAACCCGCTGACACGGAGTTTCCAAAGCGACCTGCTTGGACGCCTTGGCATCAACCCTTCCATTCTGCTTGGCGTCACTCAGCCAGGAGTGAAGGTCGGAATCCTGAAGAAAGAAATCTGTGAGGAGACCGGAATGCGGCCTGTCCCTGTGATCGCTGTCGCCGGCCATGACACAGCCTCCGCGATCGCGGCAGTACCTGCGGCCGATGAGAATTTCGCCTATCTCAGCAGCGGGACCTGGAGTCTCATGGGAATAGAATCCAAAACTCCGATCATAGACGATAAGTCCTATGGGTACAATTTCACGAACGAGGGAGGTATAGAAGGGACAACACGTTTTCTGAAAAACATCACAGGTATGTGGCTCCTCGAGCAATGCCGCAAGACCTGGGAGAGAGAAGGCAGGAAATATTCCTACGCCCAGATTGAGGTGATGGCCAAAGAATCCATAGGATTCCAATCCACGATCAACCCGGACGATCCAAGGTTCGCAGCCCCAAAGGACATGGACGCCGAGATCAAGGCAGCCCTGAGGGAATCAGGACAGATGGCGCCGGGCCGCGATGGCGAGATGGTCAGCTGCATCTACCACAGTCTCGCGAAGAGGTACAAGGAAGTCATCGGGATCCTTCAGGAGTTTGCCTCGTTCAAGATCGGAAAGCTTCACGTTATCGGCGGTGGCTCGGCTAACAAGTTGATGAGCCAGTTGACGGCGGACACTCTCGGCATTCCGGTCATAGCCGGTCCTACTGAAGGCACCGCATTAGGGAACATCATGATGCAGGCTAAAGCCGCCGGGATAGTGGACGACCGCTGGGACATGCGCAGGATCATCGCGAATTCCATTCAGACAACCACTTACAATCCAAATAATTAGAATAGCCATCCTTCGCCTTTTCCGCGGCACTCCCTCCAGGAATGCCAAGAACCGGTTTAAAAGACATTACAAAACATAACATAAATAAAAATGAACGAGAATTTAATAGCCAAGGCCTATGAGATGGCCAAAGAGCGCTACGCCGAGATAGGCGTTGACACAGACAAAGCGATTGAGCTTCTTGAGAAGACCCCTATCTCCATCCAGTGCTGGCAGGCTGACGATGTGATGGGCTTTGAGAACGACACCGCCCTGACAGGCGGGATCCAGGCCACCGGAAACTACCCCGGACGTGCCCGCAACATCGATGAGCTCCGCGCGGACATCAAGTTCGTCAAGAGCCTTCTCGCCGGAACCCAGCGTCTGAACCTGCACGAGATTTACGGGGATTTCCAAGGCAAGCACGTTGACCGTGACGAAGTTGAGCCTTCTCACTTCCAGAGCTGGATGGAATGGGGCAAGGAAAACGGGATGAAGCTCGACTTCAACTCCACATCCTTCTCTCATCCCAAGAGCGGGAACCTCTCGCTCGCCAATCCGGACAAGTCTATCAGAGACTTCTGGATCGAGCACACCAAACGCTGCCGCAGGGTGGCCGAGGCAATGGGCAAATTCCAGAACGATCCCTGCATCATGAACATCTGGGTTCACGATGGATCAAAGGATCAGACTGTGGAGCGCCTGCGCTACCGTGAAATAATGGTCCAGTCCCTTGACGAGATCCTTTCAGAGAAACTGCCGCACATGAAATCATGCCTTGAGGCAAAGCTCTTCGGGATCGGGCTTGAGAGCTACACCGTCGGCTCACATGATTTCGTGGCAGGCTACTGCTCGACACGTAAACTCATGTACACCCTCGACACCGGACACTATGAGCAGACAGAGAACATCAGTGACATGGTCGCATCCCTGCTTCTCTTCGTGCCTGAGTTGATGCTTCACACGAGCCGCCCTGTTCGCTGGGATTCAGACCACGTTGTCACCATGAACGATCAGACCCTTGACCTTTTCAAGGAGGTTGTACGCGCTGACGCCCTTGACCGCACACACATCGGCCTCGACTATTTCGATGCCTCAATCAACCGCATCGGAGCCTACATCATCGGCACACGCGCCACTCAGAAGTGTTTGCTGCAGGCCTTCCTTGAGCCGCTTCCAGTCCTCCGCCAGTACGAAGACAGCGGCAAGTACTTCCAGCGCCTCGCCCTCCTGGAGGAGGCCAAGTCCCTTCCATTCGGGGCCGTCTACGATTACTTCAACTTCAAGAACGGGGTTCCTGTAGGCCAGGACTTCATCCCTGCCGTTGAGAAGTACGAGGCTGACGTCACCTCAAAAAGGTAAAATGAATTGAACTCATTGACAGAGCCTGCCTTGACGACAGGCTCTGATTTTTTTACCCGCCGCGCCTAAGGTGAAGTGAAAACGTTCACGATCCCACCTCTGGCAGAGTTGCGGGCCGCCACAACACTTCAAAGCAGAACTTATTACACGAAAAAGGCGCTTCCGGACTGATTCCGGGAGCGCCTGAACATTAGAAGAAATTCCTGGTGCTACTTGGAAATCTTGATGTTGTCAAGGAAGAAACGGCCGGCACCGCCGACGTTGTAATTGTACTCGCCGGTGTAATTCCCCGCTGAATCAGTCATGAGGACACGGTACATGACAATCACAAGCCTGGTGTTTGACGACACGCCATTGATCCTGACAGAAGAATGTGTCCAGAAAATCTGATTTTCCTGCTGCTTGTTCTCAAGCAGGTCACTATACTTTGTTCCGTTGCCGAACTGCCCGTCACCTTCAACCACAACGACAAGCTTGGTGTCATCGATAGCGCCGGAACCTTGGGCCATCGCCGCCCAGTCAAACTCAATCACGATATCGGCGGTGCCGGTAAGATTGAGTTTCGGAAGACGGATCGAGGTGTTGTGTCCTTTTGTCCTACCGAACTTAAGGTACTGAGGCTGCAGGTAAACAACCTTCTCATCAGGACACATGTCCTCATAGCCTCTTGAGGCCAGGTCAGCCAGCAATTTCGTCTGCCATTCCGCGGTTCCATAGATGTTCGGGGCGCCTGCGGATTTGTCATTCTTTCCGACCGTGTCACCAACTTTCCCTTCGCCGGCGGCGTCAACATACTCCTGGAGCCAGCTGAAGTCGTCCTCAAACAGGACATTCTCAACATCCTGGACATCCCCTGTGTTCATCACGATGTTGTCAAGGTACCACCTCATCTGCGTGACCTTGTCGTGATCCTCAAGATATTCAGGTCTGATGATGATCCTGTCCGTCGGAGAGTAACCTTTTATCTCAACCTGGGATGTCTTCCAACCCATATGACCTTTGACCCAGTCATTTTCGAACGGATCGCTGACGCTTGCCAGACCACCAGCGGTGACAACCTTTCCTGAACCGACTATCTCAACCACGACATTTACCTTGTCGATGTTGCCTGAGCCTGTCATGTGAGGACTCCAGTCGAATGACAAGACAGCGTCACCTGTGTATTTGATGACAGGAAGTCTGAATCCGGTGTGGCTGTGGGTCTTTCCGAATTTCCAATAGCAGTCCTGCGGATAAAGAGAAGTCTTGCCGGCATTGATGTCCTCATAGCCTTTCTTCGCCAAAGCCTCCATAAGGCCTGAAGCCTGAATGACGGGATCAGTGTAGGCGTTAGGAGCGTTTCCGCCAGCATTATTATCCTCTACAGATCTGCCCAAAGGCTTAGTAGAGTTTGAATTATAGTAGGCGACATACGGAGCCATCCAACTGAAATCGTCAGAGAAGATAAGGCCCGATTTGACTCCGAGATCATCAAAACCAGTCACGATAATATTGACCACCGGTGACGAAACACCCGCAAAATAGCCATAGACAGTCACATTGTGATTGTTCAGCTCTTCGAATTCATCGGAAGCCGGAGCGTCAAGAATGTTGATACGCATAGTCTCTGCACCTTCTATGGAAACCGAATTGCCTGTAAGCGTGCCTGTGGCCTTCACGAATTCCCTTGATGTAGCGTTGTAGGAATCTATGGAAGCGGTGATGTCAGTAGCATCAGGGTAATTGACCGCTGAATTATTCGAAAGGATTATCTTCTCACAACCAGAAATCACAGGAAGCCCGTTCTCTGACTCCTTGGTGCCCCAGATCTCGGCGTGGTCACCGATTCTGGCATCTTCCGAAGAAAGGACATAGACCGCATTGGCTCCGTCGGAGATGATGAATCCTTTCGAGGTAAGGGCGGTGACCTGCGATGTCTTGATGATCGCGACAGACTCATCCTCAAGCTCTGCCGCCTGTGAGACCGTCACCTCAGCCACATCACGGAACTTGTCTCCTTTCTGGTTGACAACAACGACCGAGCGGCTAGCCAGTGAGGTGCCGTGGAAGACAAGCTCTGCCTTACGAGGATTGTCAAGAGCTCCGTCACGAAGGTTATCGCTTACAGAGACGGCGACGTCCGTCGTCCCTGAACCAGATGTCGGATTGATTGTCACCCACTCCGGCACATCCGCGGTCCATGTCTTGTCCGAATAGACCGTGATTATCTGTTCCTCGGCTCCCTGGCCGTCGAACGTCAGGGAAGTGGCGCTCGCCATGACAGCCTTGGCAATATCAAATTCTTCGTCCTTACACCCGGAAAGAACCACAGAAGCGGACAGAAGGGCAATGAATATTCTATTAATCAATTTCATAATGTCAAACTTTATTTGGTTGTCTCATCCTCGCCATCATTCTTGGCATCCACCCAACCAGGGTTCTGGACAAGGTTCGGATTCAACGTCCTTTCATTTGTAGGAATAGGATAAAGATAGTCCCTGTTCTCATCGAAGACGTGCTGAAGTCCCTGCTGAGGGTCAACATAACCCTTGGCGCCTTCAGAGAGGATCACGCCCTGCTTGTCACCTATCTTAAGGAACACTATGTCCTTAACAGACGAGGCGGGTTTGGTGTCTCCTTCATAAAGGCAGACATCCGCGACATTGTCTCCTGTCAGGTCATACTCTCCAGGACCAGGGAAGTACATTCCGTACATCTCCTGCTCGATGCATTTCCCTTCCTTCCATCTCATCAGGTCATCCCAGCGATGTCCTTCCTGGGCAAGCTCAACAGAACGCTCCCTGCGGATCTCAAGGATGATGCCCTCATTGGTTCCACTGACATTCTGGTAGCCGTACTGTTCTGACTTAAGGTACCAGTCCGGATCCGCGTTGGCCGCCTGAAGGTCAATATGAGGCATCTTCACCCTGTCCCTCAGCAGGTTGACGGAAATGTCAAGGTCGTTCTGGGTGATTGTGCCAAGTTCGGCAAGAGCCTCGGCATAGATGAGAAGGGTCTCGGCGTATCTGAACACCGGCATATCATTGTAGGACATCGTGACCCTGTAGACATCAGGCAGATTCACATCCATAAGATATTTGGAAATCTGGAATCCTGTGGAGCTGCTCCCGAAATCAGGAGCAAGAACCTGAGTGGAGCCCGGACGCTTGAAACCCGGGGTCACGGTGCAGTAAGCAAGACGTGGATCCCTGTCAGCGACTTCTTCCTTATACTGAAGAGTCTGCCATCCGGCCTTGTCCGTGAAGCGGGATCCATCCTTCATAAGGAAACTGTCAACGAACTTCTTGGTGAGGCCCGGACAGCCCTGTGTCGGCATCGTGGCGAAAGCGCAGGAATTATTTCTGACGTTCAGACCTCTGTCATTCTTGACCGCAAGAATAAACTCATTCTTGTCGGCGTCATCATTGGCGAACAATGCCCGATAGTCGCTTGCAAGCTTGTACTTCCCGCCGTCCATAATCTGCTTGGCTGCCTCGGCTGCCTTCGTCAGATAAAAGTTGGCATCGTTGCCTTCAAGCTGAAGTTTATGATACTTCCGGTAGGTTCCCTCATACAGGCAGAACTTAGCCTTGAGCATCAACGCGGACCACTTGTTGACACGGTACACACTGACATCGGAAGGAAGGTTATCGATGGCGAAATCAATGTCCTCCAGCATCTTGGTCATCACCAATTCCCTGGAATCTCTCGGATTGTACAGGGCCTCGTCCGAGGATCCAAGCTCGACATCAATCCACGGGACATCACCGAAACGCTTCACTTTGTTATAATAGAAGTACGCTCTGAACAATCTCGCGACAGCGGAATATTCGGCGACCGCCGCCTGGTCTGGACAGTTGTCAATGTGGCCGAGCAAGGTGTTGATCTTGCGCAGCACACTCCAGCTCCAACCGCCTCCTGAGGAAGGAACAACACGGAAATTGCCTCCGTGAAGCTCATTGGACAGGTTGTTGTTGATGTAGTGGTCACTCTGCTGGTCAAACGGAGACCTGTCAAGGATCCTGAGGTAGAACTCATCGGAGAAAAGTCTCAGGTCAGTCTCATTACGGAAATAGTTTTCCGGAGCCATCGTGTCCTTCGGTGTCTTGTCCAGGATGTTGTCACAGGAAGACAAACCAAGCAATGCGAGAGCCGCTGATATTATTGTGATTTTTTTCATTGCAACTGTGATTTTAGAAAGTAATGTCAATGCCGAACATCATTGTCTTCTGCCAAGGATAGGCCATATGGTCTCTGGCGTTGGATCCGGACTTTCTTCTGAAAGCCGACTCAGGATCGATGTACTTGGAGTGCCTTGCCAAAGGTGACCAGTAGGCGAGGTTCTCACCAGAGAAGTAAACGCGTACCTTGTCCAGACCTATCTTCTTGGTTATGAAACCAGGAACGGTGTAGCCGAATGTCAGGTTCTTAAGCCTGAGATAACGGATGTTCTGAATGTAGCGGCTGTTGACCTTGCTCAATTCACCACCGGTGGCCGAGTAAGAACGAGGCCTTGGGAAATAAGCGTCAGGATTATCCTCGGACCAGCAGTTGTCAAGGAAATTCTTCGGAAGGAATGAGACGTATGAATATGAATACGGTCCCCAGAATGACATATTCATTCCGGCAGGATACCAGTAGTGGTTGCCGGTTCCCTGGAAGAACGCCGAGAAATCAAATCCCATCCAGTCAAAACCGAATGTGAATCCATACTGAAGGCTGGCAAGAGAGTTGCCGAGGATCTTCTGGTCACCCGGATCATCAACAGTGTTCTTGCCAATGGTAAGTTTGTGGTCTCCATCAAGATCGACATATTTCAAGTCTCCGGCAAGGAATCCACCCGTCATACGTCCATTGATGATGCTGCAGTCAAGGACATTCTTGGTATATTCCTGAGCCTCCTCATCTGTCTTGAACAAGCCGTCGACCTCAAATCCCCAGATGTCACCAAGGCGCTGTCCCTCGTAATAGTTGGACAAAATCTTATCTTCGTTGTCAAACTTGGTGATGTAAGACCTGTAGTCACTCAATGTGGCCCTTGCATTATAATTTAAAGGTTTGCCAAGGACCTGGATCTGATCCCTCCAGCCAAGGGAAAGCTCGTAGCCATAAGTCCTCAGGTCAGCGGCGTTCATCCTCGGAACCGAAGCGCCGTACACGCCGGGAAGCTGCTTTCCGGCGGTAAGCATGTTCTTGGTGTCCCTGATGTAGGCCTCGGCGGTGAAATCAAGACGGGAATTGAACATGGCGGCGTCCAATCCGAGGTTGTACTGGACCGCCGTCTCCCAGGTAAGGTCTGAGGCGTTGGGAGCGGAGATCGTTGAATATTTAGGCAGGGTCGTTCCCTCTCCGAAAGTGAACGCGTCATCCCCGGAGAAAGTCTTGTTCTCGATCTGCCTGAGGTAGGTGTAGTAGCCACCGTTGCTGGCTTTCACATTCTGGTTGCCGATGCTTCCGACCGAGGCTCTGAGCTTGAGATAGTCCACTGTGCTCTTAACGCCTTCGAAGAATGGCTCCTCACTGATTCTCCAACCTGCCGATGCGGAAGGGAAGAATCCCCACCTGTGCCCGGGAGCGAAACGTGATGTTCCGTCATAACGTCCGGAGGCCTCGAACAGGTACTTGCCCTTGTAGTCATAGTTGACACGTCCGAAGAATCCGACAAGCGCATAGTCATTGAAACCTCCGGAGACCGTTGTCAAGATGTCGCCGTCGCTGTTCGGACCGACAAGGTTCAGGTCAGCCAGATCCTCGGAAAGCAGGTTCTTTCCTGTGGCTCCGACGCTCTTGCTGTTCCAGTCCTCGATGTTTGTTCCGACAACGGCGCTGAGATGGTGGGCATCGTTGAATGTGTCGTCATAAGACGCATAGACATTGTAGGCATAGTACTGGCTGGTCCCTATGTTCTCTTTCAGATGATCCTCACCGGCGCCTGTCTCGTAATATTCCATCTCCGCGTCAGGATACCTACGGTAAGGCATCTTTACCTGCCTGTAGGAATTTCTGTTCTGATAGATCCTGTAAGTGAAATTGGCGGTCAAGGTCACCTGCTTGACAGGAGAGATCTTCAATTCCGTCATATTCGAGAAATCCGTCTTGCGCTCAACATTGTAGTCTCCAATGGAGAACATGATGTGACGTCCGTTGGCGATGTTGTAGTTGCCGGAGATCATAGGTGTCCCGTAGGTGAATGAGCCGTCAGGATTATAAAGAGGGAAAGAGGCAAGGGCGTGGCGGGAAGCGTACGAGAATGAGTCCTGGACATCATCTCCGCCAGGGAATGTGTAACGCGAGCTGAAGAATGAAGTGTTGTTGGACAGGCTCATGTACTTGTTGATCCTGAAGTCGATCTTAGACCTGAGGTTGTACTTGCTGTAAACATCAGGGTTGATGTTGATAATACCCTCCTGACGGTCGTAGGCTCCTGAGAGATAGTACTTGATGTCCTTGTTGCCACCGCTTATGGAAACACTCTGCTGCTGGACAGGATGCTCGTCACGGTAAAGCTCGTGGTACCAATCGGTGTTGCAGTAATAAACCCACTGTTTCTTTCCGTTTCGGACGTCCTCTACAATCCAAGGACGGTCCGGGTTCTCGGTCTTGTCATTTACACGGGCAAGAAGCTGCATCATGTCCGCGTCAGTGTAGGTTGTATATTTCTTTCCGGCGTCAGCCATCCAGAACTTGTCTATTGTGTAGACCGACCAGTAACCGCGGTCCTCATAGTCCGTAGATGTGGTCGGAGCTTCCCAACCCCATCTGCCGCTGTACCTTACAGTGGCCTTTCCGTCCTTTGACTCTCCGCTCTTGGTCGTTATGAGGATCACACCGTACGCTGCGCGGGCTCCATATATCGCAGCCGCGGCGGCGTCCTTGATCACGGAAATGCTTGCGACATCATTGGAGTTCACACGGCTCAGGTCACCTATAGCGCCATCAATGACCACGATAGGAGACGCGCTGTTGATTGAGGTTATACCTCTGATGTTGATGGATCCCGAGCTTCCAGGATTACCAGCGGAAGTGGATATGTTCAAACCAGGCACGGCGCCCTGAAGCATGTTTGTGAGCGAATGAGCAGTCCTGTTCTCCAGCTCCTTAGGGCTTACCGTAGTGATGGCGCCGGTCAGATTGACTTTTTTCTGGGTGCCGTAGCCGACCACAACGGTCTCGTTCAATGTCAGGTTATCCTCCTCAAGGACAATCGACACGTAGGATCTGGTTGAAGGGACGGAGACTTTCCTTGTTGCATAGCCAAGGGAGGTGACCTCAAGCGTCACGTTCCCCGCAGGCACCATCAAAGAAAAGCTTCCGTCATCGGATGTCATCGTACCATTATTGGTTCCCTCAACAATGACAGCGACTCCGACAAGAGGTTGCTGGGCAGTATCGAGGACTTTTCCCGACACCTCCCTCTGGTTCTGGGCAAAAGCCGCCGTAAGGCAGGCCAACGCCAGTACCAGAGAGACAGCAATTGATTTGATTACTCTCATAAGAATAGCGGTTTAATTAATTGTTTATAAACTGTGCGATTAACTATTTCTTGAAATCATCCACCTTGAATTCCTTGGGACGCGCCATATTCTCGGTATAGACGTTGCCGAACTCATCGGTCACCTTGATGGTCAGATCGGTGTCAGCGTCCGGAGCGGTCACCTTGAAGAAATGATGCCACCTTTCGGTGATGAAATTCGGTTTGCTTGACGCTCCGTTGAACCTTTTGACAGTGAGGGCGGCGATGTGAAGCGGATCGTAGGCAGAAGTCCTCGTCCACTCAAGCTCGTTGCCATCCTCATCGGCAACACTAAGCTTCCAATTCGAATTCCAGTTCCAGATGTTGATCAGGACCTGGTTCTTCTGGGCTCCTGAATACTCGTCAACATATTTCGAGAACTCCGGCTTCAGGCCGGCCGCCATATTCGGAACATCATCGTACGAAAAGCGTACATTATTAAGGTCGTAGGACCTGAACTGATAATTCTCATCCCAGGCGGTAGCCTTGAACTTCCATTTGAGGTCAGTTCCGTTGATGTCCCAGATGCTGTAGCCGGCGGGAGACCCGTCGGTCCCGACATAGACCCCGGGCGTCAGACTGCCTGACCACCACCATGATCCGCAGATGGAACCAGCGTTATGCTCGTAGAGATTCTCCGCTCCGAATCTGGCGGATTCCGTAGGGTTTATGTTATAGATCACGTGCGTGTGTCCAGTGACAAAATGCACTTTGTAACCCTTCAGGACATCGAACAGTCGCGACACGCTGCCGACCGCAGTCTTATAGGTGTCGCCAGCTATAGGGCTGAATATCTGAGCATGCGTCGTGAGGATCAGCGGTGTGGATTTATCAACAAAGCTAAGATCCTTCTCCAACCATTCAAGCTGTTCCGAAGTAAAGGTCTTGACGTAATCCCTATTGTCACCGACATACTTCGAACAGTCAATGTCATCCAGCACGACATAGTGAACCTTACCGATGTTGAAGGAATAATATGTCGGGGCTATCTCCCTGACATAACGGGCGGACGCGTCATAATCCGCGCCGAAAGTTCCGATCGCGCCTCTGAGCTCGTAGTCATTGTCGTGGTTACCCATCGTGTGGAAAATCTGAATGCCGCTGACCTGTCCGTTTATCTCATCAAGATACTCTGGAAATGCATATTTATTTTTGTACCAGTAGATGTCCCACGTCATGTCACCAAGAGTCATCGCATATACCTTCTCAGACTTGTGGCTTTTACGATAGGAATTGAAATCTTTGGCGAACACCGCGAACTGCGACTTGTCATTGTTTCTGTTCGCAAGATGCATGTCACCAAGGAAAAGCATCTTGTGCTTGCTTTGGTCTCCGACGTAGGTCAACTCAAAGTCCTGTCTCTCAACACTTGACGCGTCGGCACCCAAATAGGCGTGGAACTGAGGCAGCACACCTTTGGAAGGCACCTCATAACCGCTTGGAACAGAGATAAACACATAGTTCCATTTCTTGGCTGAAGGAAGCTGGTAGATGCCCCTGCTGTCAGTCTTGGCCACAAGCTCTCCGTCCGAGACCACAACACCCGGAACTCCTTTCTCATCGCAAGTGACAACTCCCCAGACAGTTGTGGTCTTGTCCGGAGTGAAATCAATAGACTTGACAATGCTTAATGTTGTTGTACCGCAAGATTTTTTCCGTTGTCCGCGCTTTAGGAAAACCTGATAGCTGCCGGATACCGCGGACTTTGACAACCTGACGGAGAACTTGTCAGAGGACACACTCTCAATGACGCAATTGAAAGAGATTCCATCAGTGCCTGTCATCATAAAGACATCACTTTGAAGCGGAGCTTTGCCATCGTTCACCGAGAATTCCACCAAGCCTTCCGGTGCAGCCTCTATTCTGCCCGGAAGGGTGAATCTCACATCAAACTCATCCTCCTGCGATGCCTTTACGCTGGATTTGCCGCATTGAATCAGAGGCAGGCATCCCATAACCGTCAATAATAGAAAGAACCAGAATTTGGATAAGACGTTTTTTTCCATTACCGAAAAAATATCTGTTTAAGGTTTATATTATGTTAATCGCACAGTTTAGCAAAACGCTATGCGTTGGCCTTCGCAAGATTTCTCTCGCTCCTGATCAGCAACGCGCAGAGGAGCACACCTGCGAGAGCGCCGAAAGCCACGGACAACATGGCGTTGTCCCAGGAGGAGCCTACAGCGATTCCGCCAACGAGAATTTTCGAGCAGACGGCATCGCCAAGAAGATAGCCGAACAGACCGACAAAACCGGCCGCGGTTCCGGCGGCGTTCTTAGGCACGAGGTTCAGGGCCTGGACTCCGGTCAGAGCCACAGGACCGTAGATGAAGAAGCCGATAAGGCACAAGGCTATGTAAATCATAGTCTTCTTGAAAGCCGGAGAAGTGCCTTCGGCGACCATGCCCGAGCCGACCATCCAGTAAAGGAGTACGCCAAGCAGACAGAAGGACATGCAGATCACGTTCATCGGGGCGCAGCGTCCTTTGAATATCCTGGACGTGGCCCAGCCGCAGGCAAGCGTGCCGACGGCCCCTACAATGTTGTGCACTGAGAACGCGATCTTGCTCTCGGCGTCAGTCATGATCTCTTTTTCCTGAAGATAGGTCGGAGCCCAGTCACCGATGCCATAGCGGACCATATAGACGGCCACATTAGAGATGGCGACAATCCACAGAAGCTTGTTCTTGAACACATAGTCAACGAAAAGGGTCTTGAACGGGATCTTCCCGTCTGCGGAGCCGTTGGATTTGATCCCTGACCAGTCCTTTCTCCAATCCTGAACGGAAGGCAGGCCGCAGGACTCAGGTGTGTCGCGGATTGCCCACCAGCAGAACACTGCGATAAGAAGCGCCGCAACCGCAGGGAATATGAAGTCCCCCCTCCAGCTCTGAGCCACTCCGAAAGCATCGAAAAGCATCACTCCGGCGATGGCAAGGAACCCAAGCGAGAAACTGCCGATGGTGTGGGAGACATTCCACACACTCATCTTGAAGCTTCGCTCGTTCTGGCTGAACCAATGGGCCATGATCCTGCCGCAAGGCGGCCATCCGAAACCGCTCAGCCAACCGACCATCAGCATGAGGGTGAATATGACCGCGGTGTTGGCTGTCATGCTCGCGCCAAAAGGAATCACTCCGGTGACGATCATGGTCAAAGCCGAAAGCACAAGACCGATGCAAAGAAACTTCCTTGCGTCAGACCTGTCGGAAACACTTCCCATGATAAATTTCGAAAACGCGTAGGCGATCGAGACCGCAGACATCGCGAGACCGGCCTTGCCCGCGTCGATGATCCCGTCGCGGATCATATCAGGAGCTGCCAAAGAAAGGTTTTTACGGACAAGATAGTAACCTGCATAGCCCAAAAAAGCGCCAAGAAAGACCTTGGTGCGCATTACCTTATAGGTTTTGTCCACCTTGTCTTCCGCAAGAGGTTTACCCGCCTTTGGCGGATCTAGAAAATGTGACATAAATCTTTTATTCTTTCACAAAATTATCCATTTAACATCAAAAAACAAAATTAAGGTTTTTACAATTTGGTTACCGGTCGGCTATTATTTGACATGACAAAAAAGGCCGGTCGGAATTCCGACCAGCCCTCTTTCTTCTCAGTAAAAAGAACTATCTCTTGGCAAGCTCTGCGTCAACAAAGAAGACTCCTGCCTCGCCCGCTCTTCTGAGCATGTCGACAATCTCCTGAGCTGAAGCCTCTTCCTCTACCTGCTCACGAACAAATCCCCAAAGGAAGTCCTGGGTCGCCTTGTCCTTCTCAGCGGAAGCGGTGTCAACAAGATCATCAATCATCTTGGAGATGTTGCATTCGTGCTCATAGACACTGTCGAACACATCCTTGATTGAGCCCCAGCCATCAGGAACGACATCTATCATTCCCACCTTGGCCTCACCGCCACGCTTGATGAGGTAATCTGCCAACTTTACAGCATGTTCTTTCTCTTCATCAGACTGCTTGAACAGCCAGTTGGCGGCACCGTTCCAACCTTCCTTCTTAAGGTAGAAAGCCATCTGGAGATACAGATTTGAAGACCAAAGCTCAGCAACGATCTGATCGTTGAACGCTTTTTGCAGATTCTCTGAAATCATAATATTGTTGTTTTTAATACTTGTTTTAATTTTCAAAAACATTTGTTGTAAAAGCAAAAGGCAGACCACATGCCCCATTCTGCCATTTTGTCATAGATTTAGCGATTAAAATTTGACGTACTCCACAGTCTCTTTCTTCTCCGGCACGAGGAGCGAGGACATCAATTTCTTCTTGGCAAAGTCAACTTTCTTTAAATCAATGCATCTTATCCTTCCATCGTACATCGATCGCCAATAGAGGCGAAGTCCTGACATGTCAGTGACACAAGTGCACTGGGTCGCGCTCGGAATGTCCGCCGCCTCCTGACCCTCCGGGAACTGCGCGCCTATGGGGATCTCCATTGATCCAAGAATATGAAAGGCCTGAATGGCGGACTCCTCAGCGTTCTGCTTCACTGGAGCGGTGTTCTGGAAGAATGCGGCGCGGACAAACCTTGAAGGCGGCGTGAAGTCGCCCGGCAGGCCAAGCATCGCGCTCCCACCACCGAAAGATGACAGGGACATATTCCCAAGTTTGTGGGACTCCGTGCGTCCCGGCAGCAGGTTGACGTAGTTGTTGAGATTGGTCAAATGCCAGTCGAAGGACGGAGAGTTTGTCAGAACCCCGATAGTGTTCTCGTAGAAGACGCACTTCCCGTCAATGATCTCCAGCACGATCTGGCGGCCCGAAGGCTCGGCGAACCTCCAATGCACGGTCGAAGAGCGAGGGTCGAATCCATGGATATGCACCTTCGCGATCTCGGCCTTGACCTCCTCAACAGTGGCGCAGCGTCCAAGGATATAGGAAACGAGCTGGAAGTCAGAGATATTCGTCTCACGATTCGCTTCGGAATATTCCTCATACTTTCCGTAGTCAGGGAAATAGAACAATCCGGCGGAGAGGCCTTTCTCGTTCATTCCCTCCATCATCAGCTCGTCCTGGACCA